>Ga0209697_10000914_pt1 | contig 47779 bp, 67 predicted proteins | sample AliMusrvi5mmetaG_FD_184115 | JGI IMG/M metagenome (GOLD analysis project Ga0209697, IMG submission 184115) | Freshwater lake bacterial and archeal communities from Alinen Mustajarvi, Finland, to study Microbial Dark Matter (Phase II) - Alinen... | ecosystem: Environmental > Aquatic > Freshwater...
CAACAACCCACTGCTTGCCCATCACGTCCCACGCCACCCACGCGTGCTCCCAATCATGCTCTTCGCCGTACAAGTCAGCGGCTTGCTCGTCCCACATGGGCGCCAGCAGCGGGATAATGCGCCGGTCGAACACGACGTGAGCAAGCGGCTGAAGGTTCTCGGGCAGAGCAGCAATCTGCTCATCAGTCAGTAACATGTAGTTCCGTGATCTTCGCATTGTGTACTCCTTTCAGTACTCGGTTACACTGTGTAGGGATTTCCGATTTCACCCCTTCGGGTCAACCCGATCTTCAAACCCGCCAAGTTCCATATACATGGCGAAAATAGCCCGCATGGCCTGCGGGGAAAACGAGATCGTTGTAAGCAAAACGCGCTTCCCCTCCTGCCGCTCTTCGTCTGTCGCTAATCGCCGGGTATTTATCTCCCATCCACCCCCGATTTCCTCCGGTCTGCGATACAACCTCACCCGGCGATTGTGTAGCCTCACCTGCAAACCCTCAATGTCTGGCATGGTATCCCCTCTCAAAACGCCTTCCCGTGCTTGTAGGGCCGAGAGGCATTAAAGCGCATTTTCGCGATGATAGCCTGCCCCAACCGCCAGCCGCGGCCCCCGCACAAATCCGCAAGGCGAATGAACAGATCAGCCGCCTCCTCTTCCGCCGCTGAAAAGTCCGGGATATGCTCCGATGGCGGGTTGCCGTGGCGGATTCCCTCCAGCATCTCGGACAGCTCGCTGTGCATGAGCGCGATTAGCTCGCCGTCGTTGCGATCTTCCCCCGCCCAAAATCCGTGCGCAACGGCGTTCTGGTGGCACTCATCGACCAGTTGTTCGACCGCATAATTGAGGTCGTCAATGGTCATTTCGTTAAAATTATCAATCGTCATGGTTCTTCCCTTTCCTTTCCGTGCCGTTAGACAACACTAGCGCCACGCTGGCGCGTACTTTTGCCTTCTTTGGTACTTACTGCCATTTGGACATTATCCCTGCCTTGTAGGGGCTTGTGTGCGGTTTTCTTCGGTGTCTTTCCCTGCGCCTGTTTCGTAATCCACTGCAACCCGGCCAAGTGCGCCACGGCCAGCGCGTCGGCGGCGTGTTCCGTGACTTCCACCCCGTAGCGGACATTCGCGTACCAGATCACCAATTCCTTCGACGCCCGGCCATTCGTGGCGAATTGTTTTTTAACCGTCATGCCGTTGAGCGGTTTACTTGGCTTCAACCCGAGAGCTACCAGCAACCCCCGCAGCATCCCCACGGCCCCGGATTGGCCCCGGCGAATCTTCCCGCCGGTTGCGTCGCTTCGCCCATGCGCTAGGGTAAACGGGTTGTGCTCATGGTATGATCCAACGAAGTCTTTCCCCCGAACCCGGCAAAATCCGAGTACCGCGCTGAATATCGCGACCCCCTTGAACGTGCCGAGGTTCACCTCTCCAAAATCAATCACCCTCCAAGGTTGCGCCTCGTCAACCTCCAGCACGGCGTACCCCGTGTGCGTCATCCCCGGATCGAGTCCTAGAATGTATTTCATCGTTGCCCCTCTTTCTCCCGCGCAAGGTACACCCCCACCGGTTCAATCGTCACCCCGGCGGGTATGCTTCGCCCCGAGTAAAACGCCGCCAAGGTGTGCAGGTGTACCCCGCAGGCGTCCACGTTCCTGCCGTGGATATGCCACTGTGCCGGGTTTTTACAACCCGCGTAACTGCATGGTGCTTTCATGGTATCCCCTTTCCTACTCAAATAATACTGTCTGATCTGGGCAATCACGCACCCGCGCCTTGCCGCTAATCCACCACGTAAACCACTCCTGACCGTCCACGAAGTCGCATGGCAACCCTGCCGCCTTCCGTTGTTTTACGAGGCGGTCTAACGTGCGAATATATGCCGCCGCGATTTTCGGCCAGCGTTTTGACTCCTTGCGCTGATCGCTCATCGGGCAACAAACACAGCCAATGCGCTTCCATCCCTCATCATACAGCGGGCAGTATGGCACATTATAGGCGCGAATAAATTCCCATACGTCGGCGTCTGACCAATCAATGATCGGATGGATTAACACCCGGTTGCTCCCCGCGCGTTGGCAGGATTCCACTGATCGGCGTTTCGCACGTCTCGCTGATTCCGCACGTCGTACCCCCGTGAGCACAATCCTTCCTTTCCCGCCTTGCTCTTTAAGCACCTTGCAGCAATACCGCTGATAACGTAGAGGAGGGATTTTTTCCCTTTCGATCATTGCCCACATAGTTTCCACGGGTTTGTGTAGCGTTACGCCAGGAAAAAACTCGCGTACAAACCGGACAAGCTCCGGCGGGTCAACGCTGGTCAGATTCATATGCGCGTCAAACCGTACCCCAGCCATCTCACACAAGCGATGCACGACCACCGAATCCTTCCCACCGCTAAATGCTAGGTGATAGCCGTTGACCGGCTCAAATAGCCGCATAAAGTCGATGGCGAGTTGTACACGGTCAATCGTGCCTTCCGTAGTGATTTCCATGAGTGGCATTACACCGTCCCCCGTTTCTGCGTCCGTTTCGCAACAATCCGCGCGTTGTCGGCATCTTTCGCCGCGCACCAGTCGTCCCACATTTTGATAGCCGCGTCCCGCAATCTCGCGTTTGCCAGGATATAGCAGTAATGCGGCAGGAGCTTTTCGACGTTTTCGTCGTGGGTGTCAATATAGGTCATCCGCCTAGCCTCCGATCCGGCCCACCGACCGACACAATCTGCGCTTTCATCCGCCGGCACTCCCGGCAGTCCGTCGTGCGAATTGCCTCTACCCACCACGCCGCGCATTCCAGTCGGCTAAAATACTGCTTCACGGGTTTATGCCCGCACTTGTGAAGAATGCGCCCGTCCGCGTGTTGCGTCACCATGTCGAATATACCGCCTCTCTCGCTTGTTGTTCTGTTTCATAAAACCATGTGCGCTCCGGAACGTAGTAGTTTTTGACGTTCCCGATCCCTCCCCGCCGTTGCTTCGCAATGATAATTTCCGTAGTCGCTTCGTCGCCGTCCGCGAACCCCGCCGATTTATTCTCCCGCCAATCGCCGTCTTCTCGGAAATAGTAGCCCGGCCGGTAGAGGAATACCGTCGCGTTACTGTGTTTCACCATGTTTTTCGCATATGCGATATCAGAAAGATGCGGGCGCCGATTTCCGCGTTTACTCATCGCGTCGTTGAACTGCGCGAGCATCACGACCGGCACCCGCAACTGATTGGCAATAACTTTTTTGGCCGCATCCCCGAGTTTTTGCATACGTTCGATCTCTGTACGGCTTGGGGTATCGGTGTCCATGAGCCCGAGGTAATCAATAAAAATCATATCGACCCGCTGATGTAACCGACGCTTCCGCGTGATCTTCACCACGTCCGTCGGCGTCAACCGTGACGGGCTAATGATCGTCAACGGCAACCCGCGATAGTGCCGCGTGGTAAAATCTATCAATCCTAGCATCTCCTGCCGTGATTCGGGATGCCCGATCATCATGCGCAAATCATTCGGAGGAGTAGGGGATACCGCCGCTATCAGCCGTTCCCCGAGTTCCTCGTGATCCATTTCCAGCGTGTAATAATCCACCGCGTACCCACATTGCGCGGCATGGTACGCCCACTGCAACGCCTGCGCGGTTTTTCCCATCCCCGTATCTCCAGCTAGGACAATAAGCTGCGAGCGTTGCGCCGGTTTGAGAATCTCGTTTACCGCCTGGGAATAGTGCGGGATGCCGGGTTCTCGCTTATCATCCCCGGCGCTGAATTGCTCTTCGACGAATTCCTTCGTGCGCGCTAAATACTGGCAGGTAGCATCGAAGGCACTGACAGCGATGTTTTCCGCCGGCGGAGGGGTAAGTGCATCAAGTACTTGATAAGCCCCGGTGATAATCTCCTCGATGTTTTCCGCGTCCGTGGTGTAGGCCCGGTTTATCAGGTCGTGACAGGCATGTATCATCAACCGGCGCCGGGACTTTTCCAGCACCACCTTGCAGTGATGCTCACACGCGGCGGCAGTCGTTACCTGTGTCTGCAGGGTAAACAGGTAGAGCGTCCCGCCAATCTCCTCCAGGTTTCCATGATCCTGCAACCATTGTGCGAGCGCCTTTGTTTCGACGAACCGGTGCTCTTCGAAGCATGCCTGCATCCCCTCGAAAATGAGCTGGTGCTTGTGGAAATAGAAATCGTCGGGGGTGAGTGCGTGGACGGCCGTAACCACGGCATCACGCTCCAGCAGCATCGACCCGAGTACGGCCTGCTCTGACTCCTGGCTCTGTGGCGGTATCAGATTCGTTGTTTCAGCGGAGGAGAGCATCTTTCGCCTCCGCTTCTCTGCGCATTTGCTCGGTTTGTTCCTTCGCCCGTGCTACCATCGCGCGGAACTGCTCTGCGGTCGGTTGTGGTTTAGGGGCATAAAATGCTACCATGCGCTCATGGCGTTGTTGTTCCGTTAGAATTTCTTCGGAGGTATACGCATCCGCCCCTGGAATAATCGGCGCTGATGCTTCGCCGGGTAAATGCGCCCGGTATACTGCCTTCTCCCCAAGGAAATTTGCCATATTCGTGGCGAAGTCGTCGCACAGGTGCTCACGGGTATAGTGCTTGCAAGCGGCGATGATGTCTGCTTCGTCATGTTCGTACACACGCTTGCAGTAATTCGCCCAGGTCTGCTTCCGCTCCCCGTTCCTGCCGTCTGACCGTTGCGGCCAATCCTGCCACAGGGCAAGGAAAGTGGCGGACGGTGTTTCAGGGATGGAGAGCTTCTCCCGTTTCACCCGTTTAGGTTTATCTGGTTCTTCAACGAGTCCGAGAGATAGAGCTGGTGTTTCCGTGGAAACGCCGTTATTATGGTTTGGTTTGGTTTGGTTTGGTACGGTAGCTTCGCACGTGCGCGCACTGTTCGTGCTACGTGCGTTGCACGTGCATTGCACGTCGTTGTTGTGTGTGTCGCACGTGCAATTTTCTGCTACTGTTTTCTCTTTTCCCGTGGTCTGCACGTGCTGTGATCGTGTTTGACGCATACGTTCAGCATTCCGTGATTTGCGGTCCATGAGTTTTCCCGCATACTGTTCCCAGTTGTGGAGCACGGTGCTGCCGTGCTGGTCAATATCCACCCATCCGCATTGATTAAGCGACTGCATAAGATACACACTATCCCCATCCCATCGCATTACCCGAGCAATGGTGTCTGGTTCAATGTTGCTGATATCTCCAGTAGGCGCATTATCGAGCGCCCAGGACCACAATGCCGCTAGCCGTCCCACGGTGAGTAATTCGTTTGTGTCTTTGAGCCTTAACGCGAAGGAGTAGGTTTTTCGGTGCGTGATGAGACTCTGATGTAATTCGATCCAGTACGACATCGAGGAATACCGCTCTCTGCGGCCAACACAAAGGGCCGCTCACCATATCGGCAAGCGGCCCTGTTGTGAGAATGCCGCCATACCGGGCACTGTGAGTGTCTAGTCCACAGATTACAGCGGTATGGCGGCAGGTAAAAAACTATCGTAAACTGTTGCGCCGTGTCAATGAGCGATCTCATTAACCCTGTAAACTGGTGGACTAGACAAGGATATTCTAGCAAATTCAGCCAGGCTTGTCAACGTTTTCTACCGTAATTCCCTTGGCCCGGAGCTCGGCTATCTGCTTCTCGCACTCCTCCAGGCAGTATGTTGCGCTGATTCCCCGCTGCTGCATCGCAATGTTATACGGTGTATTTCTCTCGCGCCCAAGTGCGAAGAAACGATTTGATAACCTCCTACACTCGTCGCGGATGGCAATAATCGCCGCGAAGCACTCCGTCACCTCGCACACCAACCGGGCATTCTCGCGGATAAGCTCCTGCATAATGTCCCGCTTGCGCTTCGCCGTCTCCCGGCAGCGCGCACGCTGCTGCTCGCGGTTCTCCGCGTACCATGCGCGGCACCGCGCGCGGTTCGCATCCCGCGCGGCATCCTCGGGGGTGTATGTCATAGTAAGCCTCCCTTCGCGTCTACCCATCCGCCTTTGATATACGCTATCGCCGTTGATATCAGTTTAGGGTTAGTGTAGACAATCGGCTTGTTTTGGCGGTGGAATGCCTCAATCTCCGCCTTGATGCCCACAGACGCTTCCCATCCATCCAACGCCAGCACAATGCACCCGTCGCAACACAGGATCATCTCCGCGTTCCACTGCGCCCAATCTTCCCAACTACCGCCGATATCAGGGCACTGATCATAGATGCCATGCGAGTGCGCAATCGGGCTAAACACCATGACCCCCGCGCGGATTAATTGGCCGGCGGCCAAGCAGACTTGCGTATACCGCTCCCAGCGCACAGATGGAGAATAATAGGGCGATGCGAGATACCATAATTTGTTGCCGGTGCTCATTGTCCATCCTCCCCCGTGATATCGAAGGGCAGCTCTAGTTCCAGAGCAAAAGGTGCGTCAACCGTTTCCATATTCTTCACAGCCTGTCGATAATACCCGGCTTTCAATTCGATACCGATCCCGCGACGGGCGTGAATCACCGCGCCATACACTTCTGACCCGACGCCCATGAACGGGGTAAGCACCGTCTCACCTGGGTTACTGCGCATGATCACACACCGCTCAATTACGTCCAATTGCAGTGGGTGAACGTGCTTTTCATCCTCCTCGTCGCGGGCTTCAATGAAGGGAAGCACATTATCCATGCGGATATCATCCCAAATTGACGACGCATATTGACGCCAAACCCAATGCGAGTATATATTTTCGATTTGGTTGCCGGTGTACCCGCGATAGCTGAGAAGATTTTGCGGAACATCGCGTTCCCCGATGTATTGGAGCAAACCGTTTTCGTGTGTTACTGGTATCGGGTTGTCGCCTTTTTTGCGTAGGATTAACAGGTGATCTGCACCAGCCACGCCACAATTAATTGAGTCCTCGCAGAGTGCTTTGTGCATGAGGTTTTTCTGCATCGTGCGATTGCGCACCGCCAACGGTTCTTTCCAGATAAAATGTCGGCAGGCCAATTCAAACCCTAATTCCTCGTGGAGGCGGATGATGTCTCCAGGAAAATCGGTATACGCATCTTTCCCGCTATTGCCCTTCGGTACGTCCATGCAATGTACCGCTGTAATTCTTCCCGGCAAGGTCAGTCGCGCAATCTGTTCGACCACATAGCGGTACTGTTGGAAAAACATTGCGTAATCGTCACAGTTCGACAAGTCCCGCTCGTGGCTGGAATAGGTGTAGAGCGCCCCGTTTCCCGTGGCAAACGGCGGAGAGTAGATAGATAGGTGGATGCTTTCATCCGGCAACGTGCGCAAAACTTCCATACAATCTGAGTTGAAAATCGCGAAACGGTCTGTTATAAGCTGATCGTGGACAGCCATGGGATAACCTCCTCTTTCTGGGTAAATTCGTGTGAGCGCTCAATATGTAGCGCATCATTCATTAAGCCGACAAGTGTCGTAAACATTTTGTCAGCCTGATCCGCCTTTCGTTGCAGGTTTTGCAGGATTTCCTGTTCGCCAACGGTGGTAATAATATCTACCGTTACTGGTCGTTGTTGTCCAAATCTCCAACACCGGCGAATACCCTGGTAATACTGTTCGTAGCTGTGGTCAGGAAAATAGCCGATGTGGTTACAATGCTGGAGGTTTAACCCCCAGGCCCCTATTTTGGGCTTAGTGACCAAAACGCGCACGTCCCCACGAATAAACGCTAAGAGTTTTGACTCGTGTTGTTCGTCACTATCCCTTCCGCTGATCTGGACGCTATCCGGTATCAGTTTTTCTAGCATGTCCCCCTCGGGGTTCAGGTGACACCAGATTAGCGCAGGTTGCCCGGTGGGGTTTACAATATTTGCCATCCACCGACAACGCTCGGTAATCGTGCGCCGGCGTTCTTCTCGCTGCTCAAATAATCCGACAGATGGTAACGAAAACAGCTTGCCTGGAGGTGGAGTGTCAACCTCCATGATGTGTTCATTGACGATCAATTCCGGAAGGATGAATTGCGCATCATCAAACCCAAGGTCGGACGGTTTACGCATCGCCCGCGACCACGAACAGACCCACCGCCAGAACGGAAGTTCAGCATGCCCCTTCAACCGAAACTTCAACGCCTGATTACGATGCCGCGCCGCACAGTTATTGAGATCGTTTTTGAAAAACCGTGCGAGCATATCCATGTACCCCAGATACCCCAACGCTTCAGATGATGTCCCGAGTTCGTTGTAATCATTCGGGGCAGGTGTAGCGGAACACAGCAACCGATAGGGGATTTTGCGCATAAATACCGTAATGTCTTTTCGTCGTGCGGCGCTAAAATTTTTCAGCACCGCGCTCTCGTCACACACGACCGCAGAAAAGTCGTGGTAGCTAAATAGGTGTAGTTTTTCGTAATTCGTAATCGTAATATTTTTATGTATTATTCCATCCCGAGATACACGCGCATTAATGCCAAACTTTTCCGCCTCTCGTTCGAGTTGATACGACACGGCCAACGGGGTAAGGATTAGCGCGGGCTTGTCGGTGTGGTTGACCATATTTTGTGCCCATACTAGCGCCATAGGTCCCTTGCCAGTACCACAGTCAGTGAATAGCGCTGCGCGCCCTTTTTTCACCGACCACTCAACAAGGGCTTGCTGAAAATCAAACAGGTAGGATGGAAGGAAATTAGGTGTAAATCCGTGGTCCTCCCCAGCTTGCGTTTTCGACAGAATAAACTCCTCGTAGTCCATGATTCTATACCCCCTTTCCCTACTGTGTTTCGACGATTTCTGACAGTGCCGGAGATCGGCATCCGTCATGGGCGAACACAAACTCCATGACGCTGCAAAATGTCCTGCCGCAGTTCCGGCAGTGGTAGCCGCGCTGAATATAGCGCGGGCGGTATACTGGTATCTTCATTGATTCCCCTTTCTATTTATAGCCAGCCTAACCTTACCCGGACCGACCAAGCAAAACCTCGCCTCTCCTGCCACACCTAGCCAGACCCATCCTAGCCTGTCCATACCCTGCCTGCCTCGCCAGACCTGACCTCGACTCAACGTGCCTAGACAGTCCCGACCCTGCCCCGCCTGCCACACCAGACCCGTCCTAGCCGCGCCAATCCTTACCCGGCCCCACCACGACTGCCATAACTCGACATTCCATAACGTACCACGCCCTGCCTGCCGCGGACTATTCGCAAATAATGGAGGACATATCGACCTCGAACCGACCGTTGCTCCCATCTTTCGACGGCCGCCACTCCCCGACGCCGACGGCAAACCCGGCGACTTGGAACAGGTTCGCTATCTGTGCTGGCGACAGCATATTAGCGTTGTAGGTGATTGTTATGGTTGCCGACCAGTCGCGAAATTCCCCACGATAGCGTAGGTCTGCCGTGCCCATGCCGATACGCACCATGTCCTCTCGCATAACGGGCTTCCCGACAATTTCCACCAGCTCGCCATAAATGTGAAATGCGCCCCGCGCTTCCGTTTTCGCGATGCCGGAGATTTGTGTACAAGCATCCACTGCTGACGCTTTGAAGGCGATGGTGGGGAATCCGTAGCGTCCAGCCGCGAGAATGTCGGGCAAGTCCTGGTTCATTGGCGTTTTTATGGGTTCGCCCTCTAGCCAGTACATCGACTCAATGAAATCATCTACCGGCACTTTCGCGCCTTTTTTTTGCTTCGCGGCTTGCATCTGTTTGTCCCGCATTTCAGTTTTCGCCTTGGCGCTCCATTTGTGCATAATCAGCGGAGATACCCCGCGTAAGGTGAGCGTCATGCGCTTCAGGTTCATCGGCGGGATATCGAGCATCCCTGGTGTTTTTTTTGCGATAGCCATGTCTGTCCTCTCTCTCTCGTCGTGTCCGATGATTCGGACGGTGGATAGCATGATCCTCCCCGTTGCCCTCCGTCGCCGAAGGGCAATAGCAGGATACGCTACATCGGCAACATGCCGCTTTCATAGTTGACCCGCAGTTCGACGTTTTCCGGGTCAATGTTCTCCTCTACGGCGCGACGAATCAGCTTTTCCAGCACAAACGTTAACTTCTCACGTTCGGCGACAATCTGCGCCAACATCTCCCGCAGTTCCCCGGCCCCGTTGCCGCACCGTTCGGCGATGATCTTCGCGGCGTGGGCAAAATCAATCGGGTAGACCGCATCACCCCACTCCTCATATTGCTCCTCCGGTTGGCCGTCCTTGGCCCGTCGCGTGTGCGTTTCCATCTCGTAGACGGCCCACCCCCAGGTATAACGCTGGATGGCGCATTTTGTACCGGGTATCAGGATCAGCATCTCGTTTGCTTTCATTACTTGCCCCCATCGTCGGGGTTCTCAACGTCCATAAGCACCTTCACGGAAAAGACCACCTCGCCGGGTACGAACCTCATCCCTGGCACAATCTCCCCGGTATCCTGGAGGATCACTTCCCCGTCGTCTGTCGGCGTAAGATGCCCCTTCATCTCTGACCAGTCTAGCGTTTCGCGGACGCGGATAAACGGCAATTCGTTGGCGCGTACCCATTCCAGCATCTCCGTGTCGTCACGGGCAAAAACGTCGGGGTTTTTGCGAAGCTGGAGCTTTGCATCTGGCGTGACGGCGCTTTTTTTCTTCGGGTCATCGGCGTTCACCCCGCGTAGGTACGATTCGAGGAGTCCCTCGAAATAGTTGCAATCGGCGTCCAGCTTGCCGGCCTCATCGTCGGCCCACTGTTGCAGGCGGTCGATGCGCGATTGTGCGGCGGCATAAATCTCCTGTTGGTGTTGGCGCTTCGCCCGCAATTTCGCGGCGGCCCAGGCGGCCTTGTCTATCGAGTCGCAAATAAACCGCTCATCCGGGGTGTAGTCTGACTCGTGCTCGATGGCATCGAGTAACTGTTGCTCGGTCATAGTGATTCTCCCTCTCTATTGATCCGCGAATGGGTCTTCTACGCCGCTAATATCCGGCAGTTCCGGGTTTTCCGCGAGGTTTGCCTCATATAACTGGATGCTGTGTAGCACCCGCTGACAATCCTCTGGTTGCCACTCGCTGAATTTTTTCGGCACATTAGCCTTGGCGCAGAGGTGAAATAGTTCCGCCGACGGCTTCTGATACTGCGGTTTGTCGGGGTTCGGTTCAGTCAGTCCAGGGACGCTTTCCGCCGCTTTTAAGACACCTTGCCACGTCAATGTGCCTTGCGGCGATTGTGTGGGTTTCGACGCGCCAGCCTGCTGCTGTGCCTGCTGCTGGGAACGTGGGGCAGTCGCGGCGGGATGGCTGGCCGCGTTGCCGTCGTCATCATCCTGCACCAGTCCAATAATCGCCGCCAACCCATAGCGCCGCGCGTACGTCATCGCGCTACCGTAGCCTTGTGGGTCATTTTTCGCCAATGGCAACACGCACTCGCTACATATCCATTCCCCGCTAATGTGCAGGAGTAATGTCGTGAGGTGGAGCCGTCCATCATCACCCGGCGCCGGGAGTTGTGACACGGAAAGCCCGTTTTCGATCAGCGGTTTTCGACACGCCTCCCAGCAATCCGCGAGGTTCGCGTATCTCGATTTGAACGCCGGGTTCACCGCGCCTTTTTCGGCGGCGGGTAACTGCGCTTGCGCTTTCACGAGCGCTTTGGCAAGTTCTGTGATTGAGTCACTTTTCTGCATAATTCTCCCTTTCCCCCTGTTACCGGCCACGCGGTAACAGATCGTCATAATAGCCCGCCACGACCAATAGGCAGGCGGCGACAGTGAGCATGATTATACCTGCTACGGCAACAACGTCCATGTTATTCCTCCCTGCGTGTCATACCCGGCCATCTGCGACAGCGCAATACCCAGCGGTCATAGCGGGTTTGGCCGCAGTACGAGATATTCAGTGCGACGGCGATGCCGCACAGCATAGCGATCCATCCGGCAATGTCGGTCATAAGATGCAGGTCCATTCTCTCTCCTCTCACCGTCGCCGGGCAGGGTTCGCAGGTTGACCCCCATACTGCCCTGCCCGGCGCGTGTTGCTTTACACCGTCCCGCCCGGTATCACGGCGCATGTTATGGGGCATCTCTCGTATTGCATGGTTTGGGGCGGCGTTGAATTTGCCGTACCAGGGCAACCGCTCCGAGTTGTGACCGCGTAACCGGTCACAGCCCGCAAAGGTCGCTAGTCTCGCGGGTCCAGCACCTCACCGAACGCCGCGAACTCATCGCAAGCAATCTTCGGCGTGAAGTCCACACCGTGCTTGCAGGTGTTGTCCTCACAGTGCGGGTCAAAACATGTCCCGTCGTGCATTTTCGCGCACGTCGCGCACAGGCACGGCTTGCTGTAATAAGCGCTTGCCCGGTATGGGCAGGGAGTAGCGCTCATTTCGTCACCTCATCGCGCGGTGATGCCAGCATCATGACTTCCGCGCGGCTGAATCGCAGGCAACCCTGGATATAATGGGGGGTGAGCACGTTGTTACGCCGTAGATTGTAAATCGTCCCTACGCTCACTTTCAGCATTACGGCGGCTTCGCGTGTCGTTACTAGCATCGAATTGTCGTTCGTCATCGTCTAACCTCCGACAACAAAGCTGAAACGCGGATTATTCGGCGCGCTATCCCGATAGCTGAAGGCCATCTGCGCAAAAAACAGCGCAGGAATCGCGACAGCATCTTTCGGGGCTGATGCGTCGTGTGGGGTGATGATTAAGCGCGGTATCGGGTCCCAGACGTTTGTCGGATGTGCAATATACCCAATATACGCACCATCGGCCATCATCTCATATAGCGCGTCCTGCCGCGCATCTAAATAGGCATCGAGTTGCAAGCTATTCGATGCCACTCGCAAAACATCATGCACAGCGGTTTTGATGTCCTCCGGCAGGTCATCGGTGTTCGTCGCCGAGACAAGCCCTAACTCATTGCGATGGCTATCAGCATCAGGTGAGCAATAAACGCTCTCATCCTCGTTGACGATATAGACCACGCTTTCACGTGTGGCCACGCAAGCGAAAATGCGCAGTTCCTCATCAATATAAAACAGCCTACTTTCATAGATCACAGCATCACTGTGTGCTGTGACGTGTCCGGAAATAGTCAGTTGTCTCGTATTAGCATCTGACCGTATTACGATTGATCGTGTGTCGCATTGCGCCATTGTATTTCTCCTCTCGTTCTCGCCGTGTCTCACCATTATACACAGCGTATCACCACGCGTCAAGGGGTATCACCACACTATAATATTATTTTTTGCGCGAGCGTCCCTTCACCCACCCGGGGCCCGGTTTTGTCCGCAGGAAGGCGTCAAGGTATTCTTGCGAATAAACATTCATATAACCGTACCGCCCGGATGGCACCAGCCGCCCGCACTTGCGGTGGTAGTGCATGGATGCGAGCGAGAGGCCGCAGTATTTCGCGGCCTCTGCCGTCGTGTAGTAGGTCATTTTCATTGTTCCCCTTCTCCCCCGGCAATGCAATACCCAGCTCGACGTAGAGCTTCGGAGTGGTTCATTTCCCCGCAAAAACTCCCCGTCAGCTCTAGCCAATTGATTTTTTTCGCGTTTTTATCCGTGCCAAAAATAAACGTTTCCGGCCCACTGAAAACATTTGTTGCGCTGACAATTACGTAATCATATCCATCGAGCGCAATAGAGAGTTGATAAAGCGCGGCATCAGATTGCCAGCTTTTCATCTTTTTAACGTAAGTTGCTGTGTTCATCATAAGCCTTTCTGCCGGTGTAGCCCGCCGGCAGGCATCGGGGGAGGTTATTCGATGCCTTGTCGGCAGGATTTGATCCAGTTCGCGATTTCGGCATCCGGAGCAGTTTCTAACCACGTGTCGTGGTCTGTCATATTGTCCCAATCGGCATTAATCAAATCGGCGGCAATGTCGGCGGTGGTTCCCGCGAGGTTGGCGATGTTTTCGATGCGTTCAGCGTTCATGGTTCTCTCTCCCGTGGGAGGCTGGCCCTGCGTCCAGTCCTCCGTTTCTTTATCTGAATACATTATCTCATACCTATAATCTATTGTCAATAGCTTATCTACCTATTTTTAACTTATTTCGAAAATATTTGCAACTATTTTTTATCGTGGTAGAATAGGCCAGGGAATCAGAGAGGGAGGAGAACATGGCACAGCACACCTACCGGCACATCGAACAGGTATTGGCGCTCTACTACCGGGAGCTTCCCGGCCTTGAGCGGATGATAACCCACTGCCTACAGGAGACTGAGCGCGATTTGACCCGCATCGAAGGCGAAGGTCCGTGTCCGACAGTGGGAGTCGCACGCTACGAACTCCGAGAGACGCAGGGAATAAATGCGATCAGCTACCCCACGGAACGCGCCGCGATAGCCTCTCCTGATCGGGAGGAATACGACGCGCGCACCCGCGCCCTGCGCAACACCGCCGCCTACTATCGCGAGCAATTATCCAACCTGGCCGCCTTGCAATACTCAATGTCACAGGTGATTGCACTCCTCGACCCTGACCTGCGTGAGGCAATTCGGAAAATGTATGCCGAAGGACTCCATCAAAAAGATTTGCCCCTGCCCCTGGCATCCGCCACCGTCTCCTACCACGTCAACGACGTATACCGGTGTATTGACCGCTGGTTGTCTATGACGTTCTATTGTCTACCTGTCGAATTTTTGCGGGAGAAATATAGCTACATTTTCCCCGGCAATTCGTCGCCAGGTCGCACACGACGCCGGGCAGAGCTGGTATATTGTTAGTGTAGACCGCTTGCGGCCTATGTCGATTCTCTCTTTCCGCCCTGGGGCAGGGAGTTACCTTTCGCTTCCTGCCCCTCCCCCAGCCCACGGGGTAGCACCATGGAGCAACTTTTCTGCTGCTGTCTCGCCGCGCTCCTGTTACAGGTGCTCGCTGTCTACATCACGCCCATGAGGTACAAATGAGACACGACCCGACGGCCAACACCGCGATAGCCCACATCCTGCGCGACGATCCGCGCCAACGCGCCGACTACCGGCGATGGCTGGCGGAGCATCCCAAGGAGTGGCAGGCAGGTGCGCAAACCCGCTACCGCCGCGCCGCCGAACGACTTCAGGTGAGGTTCTCGTGAAAATCGTGACCCGGAAAACAGAAGAGCTTGTCCCGCATCCCGCAAATTACCGTGTGCACCCACCGGCGCAGATTGCCGCCCTGGCCGATTCCCTGCGATTCCATGCCCAACCAAAGCCCATCGTTATCTCTGTGGATAATGTGATTTTAGCGGGGCATGGGCTGGTCGAAGCGGCGAAGCTCGCGGGATTGCAAACGCTGGAATGCTCGATCTACGAGGGGGAATCTCCCGAGGCATTTATTATTGCTGATAATCGCACGGCGGAAATGGCGGAAAATGACCCGTCAAAGCTCGCAGACTTATTACAGGAGTTAGATAACGGCGGATTCGACATGGCCGCCACAGCGTTTGCAACAGACGAAATCGCGGCACTCATGCACGGACTTGATGAGGCAAGCGGAGATAAAACACTCGCGGCCTTGGCCGCCGCTGATCCTGACATGCCGGAATCTCTGCCCGCGCGGGCGACGCTTGGCGACACCTGGCAACTCGGACGGCATACCCTCAACGTGCGCGACTGTCGCACCGTGGCGATACCTGCGGGCTGTGATACACTGGTCTTCGACCCACCGTTCCAGTGGGATTACGTGTACGAGTGGATTCCCGATGCGCAGGACGGTATGGCCCTCCTCGTATTTTCGGACGCGTTCCGCCTCGCGGAAGCCATCCTCGCGGCAACAGACCGCGGATGGACGTTCCAGTCAGAGTTTGTTTGGGATGGACTTACCTCGTGGTATACTCCCACCCGTCCTCTCGCGCGGCATAAAGTCGCGCTGGTATTTAGCGCGCGGAAGTGGGACTTTGACGCGGCATTATACACAGCGGAAAATGACGCGCGGCACGAATCAACGGTCAATAACGCAAACGGCGAATACCACTACGTTCCGGACCCACGCGGCAAACACCTCACTACAGTTTTTCCGTTTGCGAATACCCGCGTCGAAAATGACCACGCGCACGCTAAACCCGCTGAATGGGTACGCGCGCTCCTGCGGGGCATGGGCGCTCAACGAATATTTGATATGTGCGCCGGCAGCGGGACAATAACCTGCGTGGCGGAAAATGAGGGGTGGAACGTCACCTCCTGCGAAATTGACCCCGCGACGGCAGATATTCTCCTCGCGCGCTGGGAAACACACACCGGGTTACAGGCAGTGTGCATCGCGCAGGAGACTATTACCGAGAGTGTTGCGAAATCCGTTCCGGACCCCAACCGCTATGCGCGCAGTAAATTCTATCGGTCAAAAGTGTGGCGCGACTTGCGCAATGAGGCAGTCGCTCGCGACAATCACCGGTGCGTATTGTGCGGGGTGAAGTGCGCGAAGGACGCAATCCACGTCGATCATATTCAGGAGCGGAACGACGGAGGCGCAGATGCCTTGGAAAACCTCCAAAGTCTTTGCACCTCCTGCCACTCCCAGAAAACCGGCGCTAAACGCAAAACGGGCGCAAGTCCTCCTTGATGTAGTATTGTTTGTCAAACAGTTGCAGTACGCGTACAACTTCGGCGGCGAACACGCGCCAGTTAATTTCCCGGCTGACAGGGTGATAATTCAACTTGCCGACCTTGTAGAGGTCGGTGCAGTGCGCCGTCCGGGCAATAATCGCATAGACCTGTTCCGGGCTAAAGACCGGCTCCAGGCTTACCCAGGTTGGTATACCGGCATCGTGCATTAATTCCAAGGTCGCAATACGATCTGCCGGCAATGCCGCCCCCGGCTCCCATTTCAGCGATTCCGCATCGTCCAGCGTTGTGAGGGTACAGGCGAAGGCATCGCGCGGGGTGAGCAACTCGATGTCACGCAGCGCTCTCTCCCCGCCTTTTGTGAGGATGGCAACGTCAAAACAGTGCCGATGCAGGATAGTGATTACCTCGCGCGTGACACCTTCCGTTACGTCGAGTGTCTGGTACGGGTCACAGGTAAACGAGAGTAACACCTGTCCGGTATGATTCGCGCGTTCCTGTTTTGTCGCCTCTTTCTCCAACTTGGCGAGAAAGTCCGCGCTGCGCGTGCTGGGAACGTTAAATTCTACCCGCTCACGATGCGTCGCCAGCGGGGCATAGCAGTAGACGCAGGCATGATCGCATCCCCGGTACACGTTGCAGGCTAATGGCGCGTATTCCAGCGCCTTGCCCTTCGGTTGATAAATGAGATTACCAATCACGTGCTTCCTCCTCCGTCTGCCGCGCGTCATGCGCGTCGAAATAGGCGGTTAGCGCCTTCACGGCGATAACCTGTAATGATTCGCCGTGCCGCACCTTATGCAGCGCGATCCGTTCTCGCAACTCCTGCGGTAGGCGAATATTCGTAAGGGTGGTTTTTTCGGTCATAATGCCCTTTCCGCCGGGTATATAGCCCCCAGCCAGGCTGCTGGCGGTTATTCGATGCCTTGTCGGCAGGATTTGACCCACGCGGCAATTTCGGCATCCGGCGCAGCTTCCAACCACGCGAGGTGGTCTTCCTGGTTGTCCCAATCGGCATTAATAAAATCGGCGGCGATTTCAGTAGTAGTGCCCGCGAGATTGGCGATGTTTTCGATGCGATCAGCGTTCATGGTGGTAGCCTCCCTTTCTTTATCTGAATACATTATCTCATACTACCATGGTAGTGTCAAGGGTTTTTGGCATGAAACGATGTTTTTTTGAAAAATACTTCCCGCATCAGGTGCAATTATGGGCAGACCAACAAAATTGACCCCGGATATGCAGGAAAAAATTTGCCAGGTCATCCGCGCCGGAAACTATGCCGAGGTTGCCGCGGCCTATGCGGGAATATCGCATAGTCGATTCTATGATTGGCTGAAACGTGGGGAGAACGGCGAACAGCCGTACCGGGACTTTCGGGATAGCGTAGAAAAGGCGAAAGCGGATTCAGAAGTCCGCGATATCCTCGCGATTGACCAGTGTATTAAAGGCGGGACCGTCGTAGCGAAAACTACGACCGTCACGGAAACTACCCGTCCCTCCGGCGTCACCACCACGAAGACCGTCACCACCGAATCGTACCAGCCGCCACAATGGACGGCAGCCGCCTGGCGGTTGGAACGCAAGCTGCCGGCCCGGTGGAGTCAGAGCAAACAGCGCGATGCCGAATCCGCGAAAGGCAACGACCCGCCATTATTGGCCGCATTTATGGCCGTGATTCACAGCGCCGACGACCAGGAACCCGCGCCTATTCCCACGGAAGAAGAGCTTTATGCCGACAGTCTACCCACTATCAGCGAAAGCCCTGCGATCAATCCGTGAGACAGGATACCTCAACTGCCTAGAGGGTAGTGTGAGATCAGGGAAAACGGTAGCCTCCTCCCTCGCCTGGATCAACTACCTCGCGCACTCCCCCGAATCCGTGTTTATTATGTCGGGCCGGTCGCAAGGCAGCCTGTTCCGCAACGTCATCGGCGGCGAGTTTGGCCTGCTGGCGATGCTGGGAAATGAGGCGGAATACCGCACGAACCGCGAAGGCAACCGCGTGCTACTAATCAATACCCCCAATGGGGTGAAGCAGTGCTATTGTTTCGGCGCGAATGACGCCCGCGCATATGGCCCGCTTCGTGGGCTTACCGCCGGCGGATGGTACGCCGACGAAATCAATATGCACGACCGGCTTTTCGTTGAAGAGGCGTTACGCCGCACGATTATTAGCCGGGATCGCAAGCACTTCTGGACACTCAACCCGGACACCCCAAAGCACTATATTTATACCGATTATCTGGACAAATACCAGCAGGAAGGATTGCCCGGCTTCCACCTCTGGCACTTCACGCTCGAAGATAATTTAGCGATTACCCCCGAGCGCAAAGCGGAACTTGTCGCGCAGTATTCCGGGGTATTCTATGATCGATATATCCTCGGATTGCGCGTCGTGGCGGAAGGGGTGATTTATGGCGCGGCCTTATCGCCGGAAAACTATTACACGCAGGAGACGCGCCCGCAGGGGCTGGAATACCTCGCACAGCGCACGATAGCCGTAGACTATGGGACGACCAATCCCTGTGTCTTCCTCGATATCTTCGATGACGGGGACGTGCTCTGGGTTGACCGGGAATATTACTGGGATTCCAAGCGCGAGAAGCGCGAGAAAGAAAACGCGGAATACGCCGATGACTTTTTAGCCTTCCAAGCCGCATACCCCGATCATCCAGGTTCAGCGCTTGTTGACCCGTCGGCCAACAGTTTCATCCTGACCCTGCGCAACCGTGGGGTACTGGTGCGCGAGGCGAAAAACGACGTGCTAGAGGGTATTCGGTTTGTGGCGTCGCTGATAAAGCGGCGGAAAATGCGCTTCAACCGTGATACCTGCCCCAATACCTGCCAGGAGCTACACGCCTACCGCTGGAATGAGAAGGCCGCGGCCCTGGGTGTCGAAGAGCCGGTGAAGGAAAACGACCATTCTTGCGACCCCCTCAGATATCAATGCTTAGCCCTTCCCCACTGGCGATTGACAGGCTAGCCTAACCCTTGTTACCCCGGTGTAAATAGCCTTTTCCTCCAAAAAACACGGGGTATAGCGATTGTAGCGATTCCCCCGCTAAAGGACAAACCCGCATGACGATTCCGGCCAACAACCGCATATTAATTCCGCCCGGCGTTGACATGGGGCAGGAGCGTCGCGCACAGGATGCCTTTAGCAACCCGGCGGCGCGCACGGGATACGGGACAAACAACCTCGTAGAGCAGACACAATTTCCGCTCACCCGCATGACGCAACAGTACCAGACGCTCACGAGTTTGTATCGTGATAACTGGATTGTGCAAAACATCATCGACGCGATACCGGACGATATGCTGAAAAACTGGATTGCCATCCGCTCGCAGGTTGACCCGGATCATATCAATCAGATTAATCGCGTCGTGCGGCAAATCGGCTTGCGCGCGCAGTTGCTCAAGGGTATGAAGTGGGGCAGACTCTACGGGGGAGCCGCCGGCGTTATCCTCATTGACGGCGACCAAGATCGCATGAGCGAGCCACTGGACTATGCGCAGGTGTTACCCGGCACGTTCAAGGGGTTGTATATCATTGACCGCTGGACGGGCATTTATCCCACCGATCAGTTGATTAGCGATATCGGCCAGCCGGACTACGGCCTGCCGGAGTTTTATACCCTCAACGATGTCTCGGGGCGGAGCACGAAAACTATCCACCATTCCCGCGTCATCCGGTTTACCGGGCGCTTGTTGCCCCTCTGGGAGTGCATCGCGGAGATGTACTGGGGCGCGTCCGAGATCGAGGGCATTTATTCCGAGATCAAACGCCGGGAGAATGTCGCCGCGAATATCTGCTCGCTGACATTTCAGGCGAACGTGTGGGTACAGGATATCGAGGGGCTGGATCAGCTCTTCGCCCTGGGCGGTGGGGCAGCGCAGGCACGCTTCTGGCAGACGATGCAGGCGCAGAGCGAGCTTCGTTCCAGCCTGGGCACCCAGCTGGTCGAAAAGGGCACCACCCTGCAAAACCGCAGTTATTCGTTCACCGGGCTTGCCGAGGTCTACGTCAACACGATGTGCGATGTCGCCGGGGCCGCCCGCATCCCCGTATCGAAACTGTTTGGCCGATCAGCGACCGGGCTGAATAGCACCGGGGAAGGCGATCTGCAAAACTACTATGACATGATCGAGAAAGAGCAGGAAAGCCGCCTTCGCCCGATCCTTGACCGCATCCTGCCTCTACTTGCCGTGTCAACGTGGGGAGAAATTCCAAATGACCTCGATTATTCCTTCCCGCCGATTGCCGCCGCAAATGAAATCGAAAACTCCGCGATTGTCGAAAAGGAATCGACCGCGATTCGCGCCATGTTCACAACCGGCCTTATTGATCAGGCGACGGCTCTGAAAGAGCTACAGGAACTCTCTAAGCGCACTGGGGTCTTCACGGATATCACTGATGAGATGGTTGCCGCCGGCGTCGGCGTGTGGGCCTGGGATATTGCCGATAAAATGAGCCTGGGCGCTATGCCGACTATCGGCGCATACCCGGCCTCGATGCCGGATGAGGACAACGCGGGAGCGTAGCATATGGCCTTGCCACAATTTCCCGCAGAGATCACGCAACTGCTGCACTGGTACGATACGCTCGAAGACCGGCTTGTAACGCAGATGGTGAACGCCACGTTGCACGATTTCACGCGCAATCAGGCGAAAACGCTCTACACTGACCTGCAGGCGCAGATGGCACAACTGGACCGGGAAGCTGCGCAATGGGACGCGAGTACCATTCCCGCCGCCTATCATGCCGGCGCACAATCCGCGCACCAGAAGGCGCAAGCCGTGAACTTGCACGGCCCGGCCCCGTCGTTTACCGAGATTCCCAGCCGAGCGCTTCGGCAACTGGCGAAGGCGGCAACCGGGGAACGCGAGGCTTTGACCCGTGGTATCCTCCGACAGTCGCATGACTACCTGCGCGAGTTGACCAGTGGACACCTAGCCGAAGGTCTGGGATTAGGCACGGGCAGCGGGGGCATTGGCCGCCAGTTACGCGAGGCGCTCATTGACCGGGCGCGCGGCCCGCAGCTTGCCGACGATCTCGCCGCGAAAATCAACACCGCGACGGGCGTTATTTATCGCGACGGGTCAGTCCACAGCTTTCACGAGTACGCGCAAATGGCGGCCTTGACCGGTACTGCCGCCGCCGCCAACGCCGGGCAGGTGAGTGAGTATTTAGAGCTGGGTGCGAAGTACCTGCGCGTCGATTCGCACGGTACGATTTGCCCACAATGCGCGCCGCTGGAAGGCAAGGTCTTCGCCGTGGATGCCGAGGGGGAATCGCAGGGCTACCCGTTGTACACTACGATCACCCTCCCCGTCCACCCGAGATGTGCTCACGGCTGGTCTCCATGTGTTGACCTGGATAAGCGCACTGACAAGCCGCCTCCGGAATATGCGCTGAACAACACACCCAAGGGCCAACGGGAAATGCGGCAACGGTATGCCGAAGAGCACCCGAAGGAATATGCTTTATCGAAGCAGGGATTTGCCAGCACGGGGATGATAGCCCGGTATAAAGCCGCAAACCCCGATGTGCCAGAAGCAGACCTTCGCGGCCCGCGTTACCGGTACGCGGGTATCAACTCGCGGCGACAGTCGGCGATTGCCACTATGCTGCAAACCCCCGGACTGTCCTACCGCGCCGCCGTGAGCCGGGAAACACAGGCGTTTATGGCGACGGAAAAGTACCACCGCCTGCGCCCGGACGTGACGCCGCACGCGCAACGGATTGCCCTGTATCAGTGAGGGTGAATAATAGATATCGGAACAGCATTTTTTATCGGGGTAATTGTTGGCATGGTCATAGCTGCTATCGGTAGTTATGTGCTCGCAAAAGGCATCGCGAATATAAAACACGAGCATCCATTGCCGAAAATTACGCCGTTGTAACAGATTCGCGCCAGTCGCACAGGTCGGCTAGAGGGCGTCCGGCGCTCACTTCGTCGTGACTTTCCCGGCCTGCTCACCACCTGACGCCCGCTGTGGGAGCCGAGCGGCACGCGCCAACGTGGCCCGCTCCTGGCGCGAATGACCCTCCAAAGACAAGGACACCTCATATGGATGAAATCACCACCACGCTAAAGACGGTTGCTACGCCATTCCCCGAACAGGACGCCGAGCCGGTCTTTATGACTGACCGCATCGCCTATTGGGGCAATACCATCGGCGGCGGCGAGAATCTGGTTGTACGGCCCGACGGGTTTTTAATTTGCAAAAACGTGCCGTTCGCCCGTTGTGGCGCGCAACAGTACATGGCCGCCGAAGTGGGGCAGGGGAATCATGACGGGCTAGTGACGGTTCACCGCCTACCAGAGGACGTGTGTAGTGACGCAACGCTCGCGAGCTTTGAAGGCGTGCCGTTTGTTGATGGGCACCCGCTGGAAGACGTGACGCCAGCCAATGCGAGCCTGTACGCCGTGGGCCACATCGAAAACGTGCGGCGCGGCGACGGAGACCTTCTCCTCTGCGATATCTGGGTACAGTCCCCCACCGCCATCAATAAAATCGTATCGGGAGACGTGCGGGAAGTTTCCGCAGGCTATCTCTGCAAATATGAAACGCTCGATGACGGGCGAACCGTACAACGATTCATACGCGGCAATCACCTCGCGCTTGTGCCGGAAGGCCGAGCCGGGAAAGCCGTGCGAATACAAGATTGCGCGCCCCTGCGCAATGACACACCACCACAAAGGAGCACAACCATGCCTACCCCGAAAACACTCGTGGGGCGCGTGCTGGATTGGGCGAATCGGTTGAAATCCGGTGATGACGGGCAGCTTGTTAGCGTTGCTGATGAGTTGGCCGCGTCGATGGATCAAGCGGAAGCCCCGGCCCCGGCCCCAGCCCCAGCGAATCCGGATGAGAAAGCGGACATGAGTCTGATCGAAGCCGCTCTCGCCCCGGTACTTGCCCGTATCGAAGCCCTGGCCGCCGACATTGCCGCGCTGAAAGCCGGCGAAGTGGGTGAAGAGCAGCCGGAGAAGGAACTCGATGCCCTGATTGCCAAGCTGGACGGATGCGACGAAGACACCACCGCCGAAACAGAGGAAGCCGTTACCGTCCCTGCCGAGGAAATGACCGAGGAAGGCGATAAGGCGACTGCCGATGCGCAGAAGGCGCTGATCCTCGCCCTGAAGCCGGCCATCGCCGCCCTGCCCGCTGACCAGCGCAAGCTCATGGTCGACGCGTTGCAGAAGGGCGTTGGCGCACCGTCCACAGCGGCCCGCACCGCCGACAATGCCGCCCTGGTGCGCACCACCACGGCCCGCGCGCAAACCGTCACCGGCCCGCGTCGTGCGACGCTAGAGGAGTGCCGCGCGGAACTCGCGAAAATGAACCCCCACAACAAGGAGGGCAAATAACATGCCTGGGAAAACCATCGGCGTAAGCCTCAACAACGGCTTCGCGGGCACCTATGCCCAACAGCCGGACTCCATTATCAACACCGCGCAGTTGGCCGTTGGCTCTGCTGCCGTGAACTTTGGCGCGGCCCTGATGATGGGCGCTGGCGGGACCGTCACTGCCGTTAACAATACCTGCACGGTCGGCAAAGTCGCTGGCGTAGCGGGTGCGCAAATTCAGACAGCCACGACCTACGCGAGCCAGGATGCTGGCAGCAGCTATGTTGCCGGCGATGCCTGTAGCGTGGTCGAGCGCGGCGCGGTGAGCGTCCTGTGCAAACGTGGGACACCGGAGCGATTCGGCGGGGTCTTCCTCCGCATCACCGCTAACGGCAGTTTTCCCGGTACGTTCGTCGGTGGCTTCGAAACCACAGCGGACGCCGGCAACACCATCGACATTTCGAGCATTGCCCAATGGGCGGGTGCGAAAGATGCGAACGACGTGGCGACCCTGGTCTTTTTGACCCGGAACGCGGCTTAAGGAGGCCAGCATGAAACGTGTCACTGATGAGGGCTTTATCAGCCCGATCCTGACCATGGATAGCGGTATGGGCGGCGACATGCGCATGACCGATGCCGCGATTGCCAACGGGCAGGCGTTTCTTATCTCCGAATTGGAGAAGCGCGACCCGCTGATTCGCCAACCCCTCACCTCCGTTACCTGGGCGCGTGACGTCCCGGTCAACGTTGGCGGCGGCTGGGTGGAATTTGAGACCGCGCTGAATATCGACTACGGCGACGGCGGAAGCGGCGACAACTCCGTAACTGCCGCCGGTTCCAATGTCGTGAGCATGGCGCAGTCTAACCTCGACAAGGACATTTGGCCGGCCCACGTGTACAGCAAGGGCCTGCGTATCCCGATCATCGCCCAACTGCGGCAACAGATCGCTGGGCGCTCCCTCGATCAGATGCTTACCGACGGCGTGCGCCTGTCCTATGACAAGCACATGGACCAGAACGTGTACCTGGGCGTCTACGGGCGCACCGGCCTGCTCAATGACGCGGGTGTCAGCCGTTCCACCGTTGCCCCGTCCGCTGGCTCCGCCTCGTCAACCCGTTGGATCAACAAAACGCCGGACGAAATCCTGTACGACGTGAACAAGGCGATTGAGTTGACCTGGGCTGGCGCGGGCTACGACCGTGAAGCCATCCCGAACCACCTGCTTATTGATTATGCGAATTTCGCATATATCATCGGGCAGAAAGTCAGCACAGCGGGCAATGTCAGCATCCTGCAATTCCTGCGCGAGAACAATATCGCCAAGGAAAACGGCGGGGAACTGTTCATCGGAGCAACCCGCTTCAACGCCACTGCCGCGTTAGACGGTGGCGCACGCATGGCCGTCTATGTCCATGCCCCGCGCTTCCTCGAAGTGTCGGAACTCGCGCCGCTCAATCGCATGATGACGGCCCCGAACCCGACGTTTGCCGCATACGACAGTTTATATCAGGCCAACGTTGGCGCGCTCAAACTGTTCTACCTCACCACCCTGACGTACTGGGATGGCATTTAGGGCGAACACCTACGCACGGGAGGGGACACGGATGGCCCCTCCCAATTCCTTTTCGCTATATGAGGTGAGCATATGGCCTACACCATCGTCTGCTATTCCGACGGCCCGCCAGAATGCCAACTATTTTCCAAAGGGCTTGTCCCCGGTTTACAGGATGCCGGTTGCCGCGCGCACTTTTGCGAACCGTTGCAAGGTGCGGCGCTTCGTACCTTCATTGACCGAGCGCACCCCGACTTTATCTGCTTTCTCGGAGTTTGGTTGCCGCGCTATGACGAGCTGGTTGCCGTCGCGCGGGAAAAGGGGATTGGTCTAATCTGGTGGGGCACGGAAGACCCGCCGGCGTTCGATTTGACCCTCACAACATGCGCGCGTGTCGCCGATATCATCCTCTCTCCGGCAATTGAATGTGTCGAACAGTACCGCGCCGCCGGGAAGCGCGCCGGACTCTTCCCCTTCGCGGCCAATCCGCGCTGGCATAAACCCGTCACGCCGCGCGCGGAATATCAGCTTGATTTTATCGGCGCGTGCTCGTATTATCCGGGGCATGATTGCCGCCAACACGGGATGCGGTCGATTATTCAACCGGCGATTGACTCCCCGTATACCGGATTTATCAGCGGCAACTATTGGGACCGGGCGGGTGCCGAACAGTATTTCACCTCGCGGGATATTCGGCGGCCCTGGTTGCCGGCCACGGAGATGCCTGCCGTCTATTCATCGGCAAAGGTACTCCTTGGCGTCCAGTGCGACGATTCCAGCATGACGCAGACCTCCATGCGGCCCTATGAGGTACTCGCGTGCGGGGGATTCCTCCTCACGCAGTGGACGCCAGCGACGGCAGACCTTTTTCGTGACGGGGTGCATGTGGTCATGAGTAGCACGGCGGAACAAACCCGCGAGCTGCTGGATTACTACCTCGCACACCCCGGCGAACGCCAGAAAATCGCCAAACAGGGAAAGGCGTTTGTCCTGGCGAATCATACCTATGAGCGCCGGGTGCGGGACGTTCTCCTGCCCCTGTTGCGCAATTAGATCGAGGGTGAGGGTGAGCGATGAAGATCAAAACGCACTGGTTTCGGCATACGCCGAACTTCGGCGACCAGTTGACGCCGCTGCTGCTGAACCATTTCGGCTATGAAGCGGAATGGGCGGAAATCTCCGACGCGGAGCTGCTCTGCATCGGTAGTTACCTAGAGCACGTCCCGGAGGACTATTCGGGCGTGATTCTGGGCACCGGCTGCATATCGTACCGGACCGAAAAGCGCTTCCCGCGAGCAGAGATTCTCGCGGTGCGCGGGCCGTTGACGGAACGGGCGCTCGGGTTATCTGACACTGTCTGGGGTGATCCTGGTTTATTGGCCGAATCGCTGGTTTGCCAGCGGGGAGAAAAAGCGTATGTGATCGGGTTCCTCCCGCACTACGCCGACAAGGACAACGCCGCCATTCGAGCTATCGTTGACGCGAACCCGGATGATTGCTGCATCATCGACGTTCAACACGACCCTATCAATGTGCTCTACGCCATTAACGCGTGTGAGTGCGTATTGTCATCGTCGCTGCACGGGTTGATTGCCGCTGAATCGCTCGGTATCCCGTCGCGCTGGATTTATGCACCGGGATTACAGGGGGGGCGCTTCAAATTTGACGATTACTTCGAAAGCGCCGATTACAGCGAGGATACCCCGGTTGTTTTGTACGGCGAGGAGACGGTAGACGAATTGCACTCGCTCGCTGAATTGGCGCTATTTAATTCGCAACGTCATAACATCAAAAAGGAATTGCGCTCACAGTTTGAGCGCATTGGCGACTTAATCGAAGAACGCCGTGGGGGTGGGCTATGACCGCGCCGGCGTATACGATTTGCCTGCCGTATCGCGCCGAATCGCCGGAACGCCGCGCTATATTTCACTGGACGTATGCCCGCTGGCGGGCCTTATGCCCGGATGCGGAGATTGTGACCGGCGGCGATGATTGCACCGGAACCCCGAACCGCGCGAAGATGCGTAATGCGTGTGTGGCGAAGGCATCCACCGATACCCTCCTGATTTTCGATTGTGATTGCTTCCTCGATGACGCGCAACAGGTGCAGGAAATCCTCGCATTGATTCCCCGCGCGGGCGTCGTGCAGTATGATTCTCTGCGCTTGTTCAACGGCCCGGATGATACTGATGCTGTGCTGGCACAACACCCGGCGCGCACCATCGCCCTACCATCATTCAAACTGTACAACCGTTTCCCCGGCCTGCTCTACGGCGTCACGCGGCAAGCGTGGCTGGCTGTCGGCGGCTGCGATGAGCGGTTTACCGGGTGGGGATTCGAAGACACGGCGCTACAAAAGGCGTTGACGACGATTGTCGGCCCGCGTCTCACTATCTCCGCGCCGGCCAATCACCTTTGGCACCCGCACACCGACCCGCACGAAATGGCGACGGGAAACCGCGACCTCTACGCGCGGTATGAAGCGGCGAACGGCAACCGGGACGCGATGCTGCACGTGGTACAGGTTGACCCGCGCCGGGTCAGTGTTCCGGCATTTAAGGATAAAATCTATACCAGTTCCCAGGCGTTCCGCTTCTGGAAAGCGGGTGCTGATATCTTTGTGATGCCGCAAGGGTTTCATGGCCCTGTCCCTAGCTGGGTACAGGCGCAGGACTATTTCAGCGTGGCGATGCGCGCCGGGATTATCTGTGAGGTAACGGAATGACGATGGACGTTCAAAGCACGATTGCCGCCGCGTCAAATGTGATTGATGATGCCAACGGAACGGCGTATACCGAAACAATGTTCAAAGCCGACTTCCCGCAATTCTACAACGGCGCTACCGGCATTGTCCCCTCCGGTATTCTCGCCACGTTTATTGGCATGGCCAACGCCACGGTACTGCAAGCGCGCTATCTGGATGCCTGGCGTTATGCCGCCGGCCTCTATACCGCGCACTATGCCACACAATACCTGCAGGCCTATGCCGCCAATAACACCAGCGCCGCACAAGTTGTCGGTAGCGCCGGGCCGGCGGGACTCCTCACACAGAACGATATCAAGGAAACGATCTCTACACAGTTCTCCTATTCAGAACTGTTAGAGGCTACGGCGAAGTGGGGCGGCCTGAATGCCACGCATTACGGGCGCTGTCTGGTCGATATTGCGCGACTGGTTGGGGCGGGCGGGTCATTCGTGATTTAGAGGAGTAACTATGTCCGCTCTGACCGCCACTGCCGCCGTGACGTGCGCGCAACAGATTGCATTAATCTGCACCCATACCGTGACGATTCACGCGCCGGCGACAACTACCGACCCCTTCAATCCGACGGCGGGCGCGACGACCACGGCCCTCGCGTTTTTCCTGCGCAAGGCGCAACGGGTAAAGCGCGAGGATGGCAGTTACGCGCTCGCGGCGGCGTCAGTGGTGTTCCCGCCGTCTGTGACCCTCACCACGGGCTACACCGTGGAATATACCGGCATCACCTACAAGCCAATGACGCTGGTCGAATTGCAGGATCAGGCGGGGGAGATTATCGGGCGCAAGGTGTTCCTGGAGTAATCGGTATGGGCCTCACGATCGACACGAAAACGATTAGCTCGAAGCTCGACCGGATGCGAAAACTCCTCCCCGAAGTGCGCCGCGCGATATTGCAAAAGACGACACTGGTGGTGAGTGAAGAAGAAATGAAAATCACTCCCAAAGATCATGGCGATTTGCGAAAACGACTATATGCTCGCCTCAACGAACAAGGCACCGCCGTCGTAACCGGAACCGCCGGGTGTGCCTATGCCGCCGCCGTGCATGAGCGTCTACTCTCCAAATCCGGCAACGCGATACAGTACACAGTCCCCGGTACCGGTCCGAAATTTATTGAACGGGCCATACGCGGAAAAGGCGCAGCATATCTTCTTAAGGCGATTCGGCAGGAAGTGTTGAAAGGCATCACGAAATGAGGCAGGCCGCTAAATTAGCGATATGTTCCCCGATAAAGAATCGCGCCTGGTGCTTGCCCTACTATTTGGAGTGCATCCTCGCGCTAGAATATCCGAAAACGCGCACCGCGCTCTTTTTCGCCGATGATGGCAGTACCGACGGGGGCGCGGAGATGCTGGAAGAATGGGCGGCGCGTCACCGGTCAGAATACGCCGGGATTGACATAACCCATGTCACCCCGATACGCAATAACACCTCCTCACGGGATGCGGGTATCTACCACCGCGACGTATACCGGCACATCGGCGACATGCGCAACCTGCTACGCGGACAAGCGCGGGTATGGGGCGCTAACGCCCTGTTTACTGTGGACTCTGATACGCTTTTTGCCCCGGATATCGTCACGGCGCTTCTGGCGCATAAAGTGCCGCTGGTCAGTAGCATCAATTACGTCGATTGCGTCTATAAGGGTTCGCTGGGATGCGACCCGCCGGAACAGCGGCGCTATATCAATGCCGGGTATTTCACCCCGCAGGGCGAGCACCGCGCCTATCGTGAGTATGACCTCAACGCGCTGCTTCCCATCCAGATCACCGCCGGAACCTACCTGATGGACAAGGCGACGCTCAACAGCGCCGCGACGTATGAGGCGAACCTCACGAACAGCGAACAGGGAGAGGATGTGGGCTTCTGTCTGCACCTGGAGCGCCTGGGCATTCCGCGCTTTATAGATACGACCGTGCGCAGTGTCCACATCATGGAAGAGGGCTTCCTGCCCGCCGCCGTGCGCGCCGCGCGCCGCCTATGGCATGCGCACTTCGATATCTGCGCCTACTGATCCTCACCGCTTGCGTTTCTCCCCGCGCTTCCCTCGTGATTCACGCCATTTCAGCGACGATAACCCCGCCAAGGCAACTTTATGCCATTCGGGGCTTATCGTGCGTCCAGCGGGCGCGTAGCCGCACGAACAGGGGTTCCTATGACAACCGCTTCGCCGCTTCACGACTTCTATACCAATTTCACAGCAGCACCCCCGGTGGGCATGGGGTTAGGCACGGGCTATCGGGTCATGCCATACACGTTTATCGACCTTGCCGGCCCAACCATTACCCTCGTACCGTACGACCCGGAGGAAGAGCGCAACGTTGATCGCTATCATTTCTACCCGATTCAGATTGCCGTCTATGTCCCGTATACCGGAGACGCGGGGCGTATCCCGGCCATGAATACTGCCGATCAATACGCGCAGACCGTGCGCGATGCCTATAAAGTTTTCGACGATTCAACGTCCCTCGCCAAGGGGCTGGCGTGTGGCAGTTGGACCGCCGATTCCCTCTCGACGCATCTAATGGGAGTCGTAGAGGATATCCCGAGCAGCGGAGGTGGCACCGTGAAAGCGGTCGTCAATATCCGCCTGCATAACCTGCACCTGACAGGAGCATGAGCATGAGCAAAGCGTTTGTCAACGGGCTGCGGCAGGTATGGATGGGCACGAACGCCGCCACTCCTACCTACACGCAGATCCCTACTGACTCCATCACTCAAGGCGATAGCAACATCATCAAGGATTATCGCTCCTCGGTCGATGTGGATACCGTCACCGGACTTTCCTACCCGGCCCGTGTCAAAACCGGAGCCGACGCGAGTCTTTCCATCACCACGAAGCAGATTAAATCCGGCAGCGCGACCCCCGCACTCAATGCGGCCCTGTCCGCGATTGCCGCGACGGAATTTGCCAGTGATGAAGATTCGCATTTTCCGTTCGTCTTCGTCTACCAGAACGGGGACAAAAAGACCTGCCAATGTTTGGTGGGGAACCCGAAACGCTTGGAAGGCGCGACGGAAGATGTCGCGCAGATGACGTTCAGCGTTATGTGCTCCGGCGTCGTTTCGACGTTCACCGGGTCTCTCACCTAACCGGTGCGCGGCCGTGCGCTGCGCGTGGCCCGGTGGTACTCACCCTCCCACCGGGCCACTTATTCCAGAGGGTGAAATGAGAGGGTGAAATATGCCAGCATTGATTGAAATTGACGGTGTAACGTACACCGCGATACTCTCCGAGCCTGCGGTTGAGATCATGGAACGAATCACGAACTATGGCTTCCCGCACATCACCTATGGCTTGCAAGTCAGCAAGTTTTCCGATCTCGTGGCCTTTACCCTGGGTTGTATCGACCATGCCCTGCCCGCCGAAGTGCGCTATCTCACCGACAGCGAGCGTAAGGCGTGGCTCTACGACAAATTAGGATTGTTGCGCGGCTCTGACTCTTCCGTCACCGGGGCGCTAAAACTCCGCGCCGTGGCCCTGCAACTGATCGGGACCGACACGGCAGCAGATGAGGAACACGCGGCGGGGGATGACTCCCCAAACGCACCGACGCCGCCGGCGCCCGCTGGTGGCCACGCCTCCGCAACCTCGTCTACGGCTACCTCAAAATCCGCGACCCGGCCCAAAGCGCGCAGATAACGCTTCGGCAACTCTACGCCATGTGCGCAGCGGAAAGCTGGGCCAATTCCCCGCCTGACCAGCGCGCCAACGATAACACGACTGGGCGCGAAATGTCCGATGAACAATGGGACGGATGGCTCGCCAAATGTCCGGGGTATGACCCCGACGTCCCAAACCCCTTCCTGAAATCCACTTACCGCGAGGAATAGCATGGAATCAATTGGCGATATCCGAGCCGAATTAGGATTTGATACCGGGAAGGCGGAGGCGGGCGTCAACAAAGCCAAAGGTCTGTTTAATTCCCTCGGGGATATCGTCGGCCCGATTACGTCTAAATTCAACATGCTCGAATTATCTGTTGTCGGCGTGGCGGGCGCCGCGGTTGCCGCGGGCATGGCCGCCGAACAGAACATGCAGAAAATTGCGTTTGCCACGGGCGCGGCGGGGGATCAACTCGCCCAACTTGGGCAACAGTATCGCACCGTGGGCGCGCAGGCGACGGAATCCCTGTCCACGGTTGCCGATGTTATCGCCCTGATCCATCAGCGCACCGGGGAGACCGGGAAAGGCGCGGAGGAACTCGCCGACAACCTGCTGAAAGCCGCACACGCACTCAACGCGGGCGACGTGCACGGGTTGACGACAGAATATACCGCGCTCATGAATCAATGGCACATCGGAGCCGAGGGGCTTGACGTGCTTGTGAAGGCGTCGCAGGCGTCCGGTGCACCGATTGGCCAACTTGCCGCACAGTTGCGCGAATTTGGCCCCACGTTTCAGATGATGGGCTACGGGTTCGAGCACAGCGCGGCTTTACTAGCCAATTTCGAGCGCCAAGGCATCACCTCCGGGCGCGTCATCATGGCCTTCAAACAGGCCATTGCGGCGGAAGGGGGGGACTCCGCTGAATTTGGGCGAGACCTGAAACGAATGCAGGAACTTTCCCGGTCAGGCGATAAAGAAGGCGCGATTAACTACCTAAAAAAGACGATGGGGGTGGGGGCGCGCGGCATGGGCGACGTGATCGGGGCAATCCGCAACGGGGCGCTCGATACCGATTCCATGCAGGCGAATGTCAGCAACAGCGCGGGCGCCGCGGCGGGATTGATAGATAAGTCGTTCGTCGCCGACTTGGAACGCCTAAAAAACCTCACGGAATTGACCTTGGAGCCGATGGGGGAAGCGTTCCTGGGCATCGCGGAAAAGATCGTCCCGGTTGTCGTGGGGGTGGAAAAGATCATCACCCCGCTGCTGGAAAGTAAAGCGGCGCAGGAGTTGCTCAAGTGGGTGATCTTATTTAACCTCGCGAACTTGGGCGTCAAACCGCTTGCCTCTGGTATTGCCGGAGTCGTGGGATTGATCAGCACCCTTGCGCGTGGGGAAGGTCTGTCTGTCCTTACCCGTGTTTTTGGCGGGTACGTCACGCAATGGCAAAAGATCGGTGATGCTATGCGCGGGGCAAGCACCACGCTTGCTAAAGTTGGTGGTACTGCTGTAGCCGATGCGACCGGACAAGCAGTCGGGCAAGCAGCAGAATCAGCGGCCGCAAAAGCTCTAGCGAAAAAAGCCGCCGCGAAAGAGATCGAAACTGTTATCCTGTCTGTTGCCGGGTCAACAGCCGCAACAACAGGGGCTAAAGCTGTCGCCTCTACTGGAATAGTTACAGCGGCGACAGTCGGGGGAGCGGCATTAGCCGCGCTTCCGTGGGTTGTCCTTATTGCCGCCGTTGTTGGCCTAGGATATGAAATATATCAGATATTCGGCTATACGAAACAGGCGAAAGACGATTTAGAGAAATACAACGCCGAGTTACCCGCTATTCTCGCGAAAAACCATGAGCAAATGCTTACCGCGCGAGCGCATGAGCAAGCCGCGAAAGATGCCGGGTATAAGGGCACGACTGACCTGCGCGCGAAGGCGCTTGCCGGAGATCCGAACGCACAGGAATTGTACCGGAAACTCTACAAAAACAGTCAGTTAGAGATGCCGGAGATTAGCAAGGATACGAAATACACCTACGAAACGACCTACATGGTCGAAGCCCGCCAGCGCCAGGAGCAGGACACGGCAAAGGGCGTGTCAGATGCCGCGATTGCCGCGGGCAAGCTGCACGTTATCAAATCGCAATATCAATACGCTTTATCGGCGCAGGAGCGCACCGACAACCAGAATAACGCACGATTGGCTGCGCTCGCCATCTCCCAGCAAGCCGCACAGCAGAACCTCGTTGCTGATCGTGACGCGAAACTGCGTGACGCGGCAAGCATGGCAAATCAGATTGTCGCCGAACAGCGGAAGCGCGAAATTGAAACAGAATACGCGGTCAAAAAAGCGGGGCTGGATGCGGAACAGGCTATCGCTATCGGCCACTTGGAAGCCCGGAATGCGCGCGCCAAGCAACTGATCGATGAGGAAGTCCGGTATTATGCCGCCTCATTATCCCGCGCCGATGCCGTCGCTGCCGCGTCGAATGCCGCCGCGCTGGGTGGCGACGCCCTCACAATCCTACGCCGTCAATCCGGGCAGTCACGATCAGGGGAAGAGACGGCACAATATACCGGCATGATTCGGTCGAAACAGGTAGAGCTCACCTGGGATGCGTATATTGCCAGTGAGCGCGAGCGTCTCCAAAAAGCCGTTGATGAGAAAATGATTACGAACGAGGAACGCCTCGCGCGTCAATCAAAAATGAATCAGCAGATGAACTACCTGGACACCGTGAAGCAGATTGCGCTGGCCCATGAAGGGCTTGCCTCCTGGGAACGCGAACGCGCCGCCCAGAACGTTCACCGGAAAACGGGCATTGGCTATCAGCAGGAAAGCGAAACACAGGGGTTTGGTATCACCATCGCGGGCATGGAGGCCCAACGGGGGATGCTCACACTGCAATATGCCTTCGCCGCTGGGGTAGCAGACCGGGCGCGCAACACCGCCGCACAGAAGGATATTGACGCAACGGAGTTTACCGAATCACGGAAGAAGCAGTTGCGGGATGCCGCCTTACTGCAAATCAAGGCGACGGAAAACACCGTCGAACAGGAACGCCTGCAACACGCCCTTGATCTGGCGATGAAGGCGGAAGATGGCAAATTAGCCATCAAAAAAGCGGCGACGGCCAAGGCGCTGGAAATGGACTTGCAAGCCCTGTCCCTGGAAGCTGCCCTGCGCGCCGCTTCGTATGCAAGCACCGATGCCACGATGAATACGCGCACCCGCGCGCTGCAATCGCGGAACATGCGCGCGCAAGCAACCGCTGGACTGTATGATGCGTTTTGGGGCACGAAACAATTTGGCTTGTCGGAACAACTCGCCGAAATTGGCGGGAATCGGTACGACGAAACAACACGGAGTGAGGAAGCACGCGCGCGAGCTATCGCCGCCGCCAAGCTCTCCGAATCCGCCGCGACGTTACCCGCGAAACTCAAGGAAATTGGCGCGCAATATGACGACGCGCTCAAAGCCATCAACCAGAAATACGCCGACCAGACCTGGACAATTAACCTCGATATCAAAAAGGCGAAGTTTGACGAGTACAGGGACATGATGATTAACCTGGTGAGTAACTCGCTGGTGTATGGTGGCACGGTGCAGACAAAAGCACGCGCCGCCGCGTTAAAATATGGGTACGCCGGGCAGGAGTTTATGGGGATGCCCACAGATTACCGCGCCGCTTCGATGGACTTTCAAAACATGAACCTTGCCGCGCCGCCGCAACCAGCCGCGGCCAACACCCCCGTGCGTATCAATGTGACGTTAAGCGACGGCCTGCAAGCCGAAGTGGTGGGGGAATCCTCCCGCGCCGTGGTCGATTTGCTCAATGCCGCGTTCCGTGCGACGTATTAGGAGTCCTATGCCAGCACCCGCGCGATCATGGAAAATACAGGCATATGACCCGGCGACAGGCAACCTGCTCACGGAATGGGGGATTCCAACCACTGTGAGCAACTTTGGGGAGGATTCCCTTGAGCCGTTGCTTGTCTGTGCAATGGAATCGCGCGTGGGGTATGGCGAGGAGCTTTTCGCGCAGTATGCCGTGCCCGCTGGGAATATACGGCCAATTCTCGCCTTTAACCTGTTGGGGATAGAGCAGCGCCGGTTACTGCTTAACGGTGGAATGGCATGGGGCGCGACGCTGAACCTCGTGAACCCTGCCGGTAGTGCGTATCTCACCGAAGCAACACCCACATATGGCCCGCTAATCCCCGGCATGATCAACCCGACAAACGGGGCAGTCGTGTCCACCTTCAACACCGGTAGTAGCGCGCTTTTCTACGCCACGGGCAACGGGCATATATATGTCTATTCGACATTCAGCGGGCCAACCGTCACGATCTATACCACCGCCGGAGCGGTAGTCAGCACCACGGCGTTTACTCTGGCGTATGGCTACGAAGTCCGCGGACTTTCTTACCTTGCCCCAACGCACTTCGCCCTACTCACGGCGCATGATGTGAGCGGTAACCCGGTCTACACCATTCAGACGCGCCTTGTCTCAACCGGGGCAATCGTCAACGAGTGGACAGTGCCGGAAGCCTGCCTATTCTGGTTATTCTCCGATGCGACGCCGTACCTGTACACCATCGGGGATGCGACTTTCGGCGGGCCGCAAAATATCCTGCAATACACGAGCACGGGGACGCTTCAGCGCACGATTACTCTGCCAAGTACCACCACCCCCCACCATCTCACCGTACAGCCGTCTACAGGCGCGCTGTGGGTCCTGGTATCCTACGTGCCCCCGGAAGTGGGGGGCAACTCGCTGGCGGTCACGGAATCGGGAATAGACGGCCAGCGGCATATTGTCTACACCTCCTCCTACGAAAACGCCTACCACCTCGCGGAGAACGCCGTTGACACCACCCCGCAGGGCACCCCGGCGAACATCGGCGCGGGAGTGGCGGCATCGGCCATTATGCAGGATGACGGAAAACTGGTGGCGAAACTCCTGGATAGCACCACGGGCACCGTCTCAACCGTGACATCGGTGAAAAATGGCGAGGACTGGTAAATGCCGGAATTAATGGATATGCCCACCGCGCCGAATACCGATATTATCACCGCCGTTTATGGCACGGACTTTGTGATATCTATCACAATCGAATCACCGGGGCAGGCTGATCGCACAGTCACCTATGACCCCGCTAGCGAGCACCTTACGGCCCTGCGTCTAATTATCGACCCCGACACGTGGGAATGGTCGCTGTATTGGCTGACAAGTGACGACCTCTTAATTCATCACGCAACCTCGATCAACTACGGCAGTACCTGGATAACAATCCTATGACGGCGAAGACTATCCTGAAAGCTGAATACCTGTTCGAGATCGGGCAACCGGGCGCGTTTTTCGACTACATGACGCGGCCCGGCGCCGGGTACTACCTCGTACCCTCCGCGCAGGATGGTTCGCACGTTTACTGGTACGATTACGTCACGGATGGAAACGTCCAGTTGTCGCCCGCGCTGAAAGGCGTTCTCCTCTCCCCGGTCTATGATAACCCCTTCGTTGACGAATCGCTTGCCAACTACGGGACGCCGGACCCGGCCAAATTCACGCTATGCGAAGCTCCGCCGCTTCGCAAGCAATGCCTATTCATGTTCGATGGCACCCCGAACGTGCAAACCTCGATTACCAGTACCATCACCCTCCCCGCCGCGCCGTATATCTACCTGTACCTGCGTCGGCCCATCAGCCCGCCGGACGGCCAACTTGTGAGCGCGCTGAAATGGCAATTTAGCTTCGGCGGTGGGTACATGCTGGAGTGGACAGCGCAGTACAACCCCGTGCTCTACCATGACGGGACGGCTATTTCGCATTTCGTTATCTCCCCCGAGGAGCGCATGGCGTTTTTCTACGCGAAAGACACTATTTTCCAAATCACGAATGTTATGAGCACGCTGCAAATTGCCTCTTCGGCATTCGGCGGAACCTGGGTCATTCAAAACACCGGGGAACTGCCCGCCGCCGTCTATGGCCTGTCAGGGTTCGGCGGCCAATGGATTAGCAACGTATCAGCCCTGGCGATGGTAACCAGCGGGTACTGCATTTCCCCTTGGATTGATTTCCAGTACAATTTCGATGATGCCGATTTAATCGCCGACGTATTCCCGCCGTCATCGAAGCAAGCGCCAGGCACCGCCGCAACTGTGACGATTGAAGCCTCGTCCGGCACGATGAAGCAATTCCGCATCACTCTCACCGGGGACGGCGCGCACAGCCCGCTCATTCAAGGCGTCTCGCTCAAATTCCCGCCGGCGTTCGGCTCTCCGAATCCGCGCGTGAGTTATGATTTCACCCCCTGTATTGACTGGCAGCAGTCGCCGCCTCAGGAGGACTTCGGGCTTGATTTTGTCGCGCGGCAGGTGTCCCTGGACGTGTTGCCGGATATCCACGTGACCGGGGCCGTATACAGTTTCTACGAGCTAATTAGCCTCTGCAATGGGCAAGTGCCGTTCCGGTACTCTATCGGGTATCGGTACACCGACGACACCACGACAACCGTGCAGCGCATGACCGGCTTTCTGTCTTTCCGCGAAAACCCGATACAGATAGGCGATTTGAACCGCCTGCGTTTACGCGGCAAGGACCGCTGGAAAGAGCTACAGGAACACACGCTGTCTGCACCGCCGTGCTTGCAGGCTATGAGCGTGTTTGCCGCCATACAGGAGATTGCCAGCTACGCGGGGGTAAATCCCTCCGATGTGATCTATGACCACACCGGCACGGACCCGAATAGCATTTATCTGGACGATCCCGGCAATGAGTACGTCAACCCGCCATGGTTGCCGCAAGTTGGCGCAAAGGCCGCTGATGTTATCCGGCATATTTGCCAAACGAAAGGCTTTTTTGCGTCGTTCACACCTGCCGGCCAACTCTACGTAACTGGTAACCGGTTCTACGCTGGGTTACAAGGCGCGTATACCATCCTGCCGACGACAGACCCCGCCGCCGCGTTGACCAAGCTCCAAATCCGCTATGACCATGAGGGGATTGTCAACGGGGTCATGGGCGAAGGCATCGGCCCGGACGGGCAACGCATCCGGTATTCGCTGGTCGATTGGCCGTCAATTACGGATATTGATAGCCCAAATTACATCGGCTATCCGGCCATCGACTATATCAGCATCCCAGATTGCCTCACCGCCGCGAGTGTGGAGCAAGCCGTCACGGCCCGCTACAACGAACGGCGCGCGGGTTTCCCGTGGTACGAATTAACCGGGGACTACCATTCGAACCTCTGGCAAATCCAACCCACTATGCAAATTGCCGTAGAAGATCAGGAGGGGCACTCGCATTATCTCCTGGTAATCCAGATGCGGCAGACGCTCGGCCTGAAATACATGGAGCCGACTATCGTCGGGGAAGATCGGTCGATATAATGTCAATAAATTTCAACGATTTGCAACAGACGCTTCGCCGGGTACTTGACCGGACGGCACAACGCAACACCGGGGCAGGGACAGAAATTGCCCCAACCAGCCGCGGCAATGGGGGACTAACCACCGTACCCGCGCCGGCGAATCCTCCGGCGATGCCGACAGTACCCGGCCCCGCCGGCCCGCGCGGCCCTGGGTACGCCTATACGCAGGGCTATACCTGGGCGCTAGGCGTCAACTACGTTGTCACAGATATCTATGACAATCAGATTGTGACCGGGCACGACGGCACGACCTACGGGGTATTAGCCGCGCACACCAGCGCCAGCGGTAATGAGCCGGGAGTAGGGGCAAGCTGGCAAACCTACTGGTTTGTTTTCGCCGCGAAAGGCGCGGATGGCAGCGCAGGTATCGGCGTCCCCACCGGGGGAACCGTTGCGCAAGTATTGGCGAAGATAGACAGTACGAACTATAACACGCATTGGATTGACCAGACCGGCGGCGTCGCCGTGCTGGATTATGTCGCGATAGAGATGCAATCGCTATGATAACTTACTTGTTGCAGGACACGAATAGCTCACTTGTCGCGAAGCTCACGGGCGCACCAGCGACCACGGAACCGACGTTTGACGCGCCTATTCTCACAGTAGAAACCGCGACCGGTGCGAACGTCAAAGGCTCTTCCGCCGGCACGTTTAACAGCACGACGGAGATTACCCTCGTGGCGGCCCCGGCTTCCGGTCATACCATCGCCGTCGGCGCGCTGAAAATCGGCAACCTTGATACGGCGAGCATCACCGTCCTCCTCGGGGTGCGTACCGGGGTAAGCGCCGTCACCTATCAGCCGTTCGTAATTACCGCCGGGCAAACACTGATTATCGGTGCATCATCGGGGAGCACCGGGGGCAGTAGCGCCGGCGTGACCTCGTTTAATACGCGCACCGGCCCGGTCAACCCTGCGGCCTCTGACTATGCCGCTTCGCAGGTGTCGAATGATTCGACCGTTACCGGCAGCTTTGTCAAAGATGCGCTGAATACGCTTTTAGCGGCAATCAATGGTATTTCGTTGACGTGGGCCAGTATCACGGGCAAGCCCACAGCATTCACCCCCACCGCGCACGCCAGCACTCACGCGACGGGTGGCAGTGATGCCTTGGCCCTGTCTGATATTGGCGCGCAAGCGGCGCTCGGGTATACCCCGGAAAACGTCGCCAACAAAAACGCCAATAGCGGCTACCCTGGACTGGACGCCAATGGCCGCCTTGGAATAGGGACAACCTCCCCGGTATCTCTCGTTGACGTGCGAGGCACGACTGCGGCAGGAATGCTTACATCTGATTGCGGAATCAATCTGATATTCGTCGCTGACGCCGCCGCACCGACACTTGCCCTTGTTGCCTCCGCTGGCAACGTAAATGCTGGTACGCATTACTACATCGTGACGTATGTAACAGCCATCGGGGAAACTCGCGGCACGTTGAGCGCAGTCATAACGACCGATGCTGGACACGGGCAAGTCACGGTGACATTGCCGGTATCCACCGATCCACGCGTAACCAGTCGAAAAGTCTACCGGTCGAAGGCTGGGGATAGCTACTACGCGCAATGCCTCGTGGCAACGGTGGCGGATAACACCACGGGAACCTATACCGATAATATCGCCGACGCCAGCCTTGATACCACAAAAAACGCGTACTATCGGGACAACACCACAAATAACGCGTTGACGCGTAACGGCGTGCGTGTGATGATGCCAGGAGCCCAAAATACCATTTTCGGACTATCCGCTGGTGCATCGCTGACGACCGGTGGAGGCAATGCCCTGCTTGGCGCGTCCGCTGGTACGGTACTAACGTCTGGCACAGATAACACGTTCCTGGGGCACTTCAGCGGAATGTCGTACACGACCGGATGGAGCAATACTGCGCTGGGATCGAATGCGTTGTACTATGGCACGACCGGTGGAAACAATGTTGGTGTCGGCTACCTGGCTGGGCTGAACAACCAGACCGGAAATCGCAACGTCCTCATTGGTGTCAGTGCCGGGGCCGGAACAACGATCCACAACAAATCGGACTGTGTGATGATCGGTTACCAAGCCGGGAAAAACGAAAATGGTAACAGCAAGCTCTATATCCATAACACCAGTTCCGCGACGCCGTTGATTTATGGCGATTTTACCGGTGGTCTCACTATTAATGCGCAGTCGAGCACCCTGGCGGCATTGAATTTGCAGCTAGTCTCCGGACATAGCGGTTACGCGTTCACTATATTGCCCTTCGGTAGCGCAACGCCAGTCTTCGAAGTCGACGCGGCTGGTGTTGTCTGGCCCACAGGCTATAAATCGTCGGACGGCACAACGGGAGCCACCGTCACCGCTGGATGGTCAGTCTTCAAGAACGGGCTCTTTACCAGCACCACGGCAGCGAAAGGTGATCTCCTAGTCGGTGCAAGCGCCACAACTGTACAACGATTGACCGTCGGCAGTGATGGGCAGGTGCCTATTGCAGATGCCGCACAATCGACAGGTATTCGGTGGGGGAATATATCCGGTGGTCCGACGACTAGCACTAACGATACGACCTATGTAATATCCGTTGACGGCAATGATAGCAATACGGGCACGTGTACCGCATTGACCGGAACGTTAAGCTGTACAGCCACTTCGCAGAATGTCTCGGGCATCAACACCCTGTTTACCACCGAGGTAAATGTGGGCGATTACATCGTTATCGGTAAAGAACCCCGTAAGGTATTGTCTATTGGCAGCAATACCGCAATGGTGGTGACTTCACAATTCCTGGTATCAACCAGTGCGGTGACCGGCTATAAATGCACGGCCACACTATTAACTCATGCTGGCGTGATAGCGAAACTCCCTGCGGTAATTAACCATACGTACCTGGTACTTGATTGCGTCAGTTCCATCAGCGAAACCGTAGCCATAAGCAATCTGGCTGGGTATGGATCTATTTCATTTTACGGGAGTGCGACATCATCTGCGGCTGCGACGGTTGTCGGGTTTTCCGTGACAAATTGCACGCTAAATGATATTCAGATACGAGGGTATCAACTGTCCGGAACGTCTACTAATAATATTTACATCACTGGGGGTAATGTGCTGATCGCGTTCTGTTCCATGACGGCGAATTACTCTGGAACTGGAATGGGTATATATGCCTATTCGCCTTACGAAGGTATCGCGTCAAGTGTACGTGCTGTTGGGAATACGATATCGAATCGTTACGTTGCGATTCGTTCAGAGCAAAGAAGTTGCGTGTATACCTATTCCAATTCAGGTAGTGGTAATACTACCGGACTGTGGGCGATCAATGGTGGTTACATCACGAAAGGTGACAACGGCCAGCCCGGTGGAACGACCGCGGAAGGTAATACCGGTGGTGGTGTGCTTGTTGGTTCGTCCGGCGTGAAGATTGGGACATCATAATGACACTCTATGTCTATGACCACATTACGAAACAGTTGCTTTACTCCATTGAAGACGTGATAGATTTTACGTCGGACAGTATAACCTCGACGACGGGTGGCTTCCGTGGATTCGCGCCGAACGTGGCATTCGCGACCACCGCTGATCTAGTTGACGATGTGCGACCGAATCCCGAACACGAGGAGATCAGGAAGCAACTTGACGCACTTGACGCGGCGGCGATTCGCCCGTTGCGATCCATCCAACACGCGATGGTGTATAACACGACACCAGACCCGATCGATATTAAGAAGCTGGCCGACCTAGATGCGCAGGCGTTCGCACTACGCAACAAATTAAGGGAGTAGAACTATGGCATTGCAAATGCAGATATTCTATTGTGGCCTCATTGTCCCAGAGGCGTACATCAAAGTTACGGCACTATCACTGGTGCCAAGTCGCCAGGAATGTGGGCTAGAGATCACTACGTATGCGAATCGTCAGGCGCGCATCGACGGATTAAGCCCGCTAACGGCGCCTGAACGCGCTTTATGCGCGAATCGGTACGAGGAGATCACCGGAGATGATGGGCAGGTAACGACGACGTGTACCTGTAATGATTTTGAAACCTTCTTTTGCGACACCGTGCTGAAGTCGGAAGGAGTGTCAGGTATCAGTCAGGCGTATGAATGGTTGAAAACGTTGCCGGTATTCTCCGGCGCGGTGAACGTATAATATGGCGCGTAATATACCAATACAGCCGACAGGCAGACAGGACGGCTCCATGCCGGATGATCTAACACAGATACTGATCGACCGCGTAAAAAGTGTTGAGGTAAAAGTGGACTCCCTCGCGGAAAATGTCACAAAGGCGCTAACCCGCCTTGATCATCCAGACCCGTCCGCGTGTACCCAACAGATGCAAATACGAGATTTACAGGATTGCAACCTGCGCTTATTCGCGCGCACGGAAAAACTCGAACAGTGGCGGGCGTGGATGCTGGGGGGCATGGCGATTCTGGCGACGCTCTGGGTAGCACTTTTGACGGCAATAAGCTCGCTATTAAAACTCTGGAAACCTTGAGGAGGGTTGAGAGATGTTATATACTGCCCTAATTGGCATCCCGTCGCATGACTCGATCAATACGGGACTCTCGCCGATGAACACTGACAAGCTCCGGCATCAATTCGGTGATCCCTGCGCGCACATGACCGCGGACTGCCAGCCGGTGACGAGTCCGCACCTTGCTACGCGGATGATGACACAGCGCATCACCCCCACTTTCCGGGCTACCGGGATGGACTACGCCATCTCTGACTTGTTGACGATTTTGCAACAAGTGGAAATCAAAGACCCGGCGCTATATGCGCTGGTCGGAAGCGCCGGCATGTTATGCGCGCGCTTCGTGCGGGGCAGTAACTCGGTGATAAGCAATCATTCCTACGGCCTAGCCATTGATCTCACAATAGGCGGCATCCTCACCCCGCGCGGGTCATCGACTATCACGTATGGCCTGTTGGCCCTGTACCCGTATTTTCATGCGGCGGGCTGGTATTGGGGCGCGGAGTTTCCCACCCCCGACGCCATGCATTTTGAGCAGTCCTGGGAACGCTACCAGCAGCACGAAACGCAACGGATTTCCGGGGGTGGATGATGCTGAAAAAAAATTGTACGCATTTTTTCCGGCCCGTGTTTGTCAGCAACTATAGCGCGACGGTCGAATGCGTCTCCTGCCGATGCCGAGATTTTATGCCGTTGCGCGTCTGGCTGGAGATTATGCAGGTACAAACTGCGCGCGAGGAGGAAGCTACTCGCCGGGAAAACCATATCCCCCACGGGTAGCCGCAGGGGACGTGACGCCGGGTATTTGATTAACCTTTAGGGGTAATCTTTTCGACCTCATCAGAACAACAAACGAACGCCGAATGATACCCGTCAACGTCCAGCATCACAGTGTCGTCACTGTTAACCGCTATGACGTTGCCCTCTGGGTGCTTGTAGCGATAGCCGAATACGGTACTATACGGGAGGTGACCCGGCTTAAACCGTACCCGGTCGCCTATTTGCAGGGTGCTCATGGTTGCTCCTCCTGATTCTCCTTCATCGCCATAATTTCTTTTGCGATAACTCTAGCGCAATGCCGGCCCATAGATGCGGAGATAACGTCAGAAAAATTCTTCTGGTTGTTCAAATGAATTTCGGCCCACTGTTCTATAGTCGGCTCGATAAATACGTCCGTCGGATAGCGTGTACCGAAATCCTGCGCAATACTTATAGCCTGATCTATGCCGTTAATTCGGCCCGCTTCACGCGCGCGGGATTCTATTGCCTCTATCAGATTTTCGATCAGCAACCGCAACTCGCTGAAACCGCTATCGCAGAATGCTCTAGCTTCATAGAGCATTTTATCCGCGATCTGTTCAATCGTCGCGTCCGGCGACAACCCGCAATCTTCGAAGATGCTCATTCCGATTCCCCTTTCTCGATCAGCGGCGGGCGCTTCCCCGTCGCCGCTTCCATAATGACCCGGCCCGCGCTCATCGAGTAGCGGCCCGTGCCCTTGTCCCCGGATTCCTGGCGGGCTATGGCGGTGGCTTCTGCCCACACCCCGGCAGGTATCGCGATAATGTGACGATTGTTCATTCTGTGTCCTCCCAAATCTCCCCGGCATCGGGGTATAGCGCATCGAAGGCGACTAACGACGCCGGCGAAAAGTACCGATGGTAAATTTCTTCCGCCGTTAATCGCTGTCCGCGTTGTCCTGCGTGGTTGAGTGCGAGCACATCATCGAGTGATTTGTCGATGCGTGACGACGTTCCTTTCTGCTCCACGCGCTCAAGGCGTTGCGGTAGGCAATCTAATCCCGCTTGCCCATATTCCTCCCCGATGTGTTCGGTAAGCTCGTCTAGCTTCATCCCGTATGTTATAGGAGAGTCAACGACCGTTGACCATTCCCAGTAGCGGTCACTGATTTTGATTAGGAATTGTGGCATCGTGTTACCCTCCCCGCATCGCATCATCGAACGATTCGCGCATCCACTTGCCCACCGTGGCGGCAGGCGTGGTGCTAATCTCGTTCTCGGCAGTGGTGTCGTCGGTTTCGGTGTAGATGATGTCCAGCGCCTCTTCCGCTAGTCCGAGGGGCAGCCCGCTTTCTCGGACAATGTTTGCCCAATGTTCGCCCTTAATAAGCGTGTGCAGTGTTGCCATTTTATCCTTTCTGCCTGCGTACCCGGCAGGCGCGGGGTAGAGCGTAGTTAATATCGACGCACTTCAGCTTTTTTCAGGCACGCAAGTTTTATGATCTCGCTTGCCTGTTTTTTTGACCGGAACAATTTTATTCGGCGCGGTGAGTCAACCCCGAGAATAATCATGCTCTCTTTGCCCCAGACGGCATACTTGCTCGTTTTCTCTATTTCCCACTGAATGTAATACATGGTTCATTCTCCCTTCCCTTAATCTGATACTAGTATATCAGTATACTAGTGTAGTGTCAATAGGTTTTAGCCCATCCTGCAACTATTTTCGCAATTATTTTTCCGGGATCATCCGGCAAACCGCGCCCGACGGCATCGGGCAGAAAAGAGGAAAACCATGCAACCCGTGAAACCAGGGTACGCCTCAACAGAATTTTATATCACGCTCATTGTGCAGACGATCAGCGCGATACTCGCACTCGGGATCATCCCCCACAGTAACGAGATGCTGCAGGTAATCGGCGCTATCGTCGCCCTACTCTCCTCGTTCGGCTATGGCCTGCAACGTGCGCAGGTTAAGGCCCCGGCCCCCGTGCAGTACCTCATCGCCGCGTCTACCGTCCAGGCGACGCCGCAAACCACGGCAACGCCGGTAGATAATATCGTGTTGCCGGTATCGACAAATACAAACGCCGTCCTTGGCGACACGCCAGGGGGAGGAGCCTAAATGAGTAAGGACATTACCGAAGCCGCGAAGGCAGCCCACACCGAGCCTGCGGATATTTCGCACATCAATTTGTTGGTGGTTCACACAAAACTTGGCCCGCTGCGGTTCGCCTCAACAATCACCGAGGGGGACGCGGAAAGCGGGTTATTTGCCGCAACACCGCCAGCTTATCACCCCGTTATCAGCGACTGCCTACACCTGGCGGTGGACGTCGAGATCGGGGACAAAGTGGCGATTGCGCGCAACGGCGCACAGCTCCTCATTGATTTAGTGGCCCTGTCTCCGGAGATCATCGGCACCGTGCTTGCGCACCCGCAAACCCGCGCCGCGGTCATGTATGCGCAAACGTTGCCAATCGCACCGGACCCGGCGCCGGAACCCGTGGCCCCTGTCATCGGAGAAGGCAATTAAACTTCCCCCGACTCCTCTACGGGGAAGAACGCCCCTGTCGGGTACGTTCCGGCAGGGGCAGTAATCCCAGAGGCTATAATATGCAACCGTCTATGTGTGGACGGTGGGTAAATGCGCCGGCGCTCGTATGAGTGACCGGCGCATTCTGTTGTTTACAGGTGGACAATCTCCAGCCCCGGCACGAGTTCGGCGATGGCCTGCGCGACAAAGCGCCGGTGACATCGTTCCGGGTCAAGTTCCGCACACATGAGCACGTATACCATGCCTGTTATGATGCGGGAGGCGATAAGTAACATAGACTGGTGCGCCGCTTCGTGACTTTCCGGTTGCCAGCAATCAGTATTGCGCTCCGGGTTTCCTAGGTTTTTCTCGTGGTGGTACCTTTCCGCGAACTTCGCTTTTAGCGCGCTCCCGCAATACGCCGGGCGAAACTGGCTATTCGCCCTTTGCCGCACGTCGATAATACGGGCATCGTCCGGTATCCGGGCGAAGAAATATTCCGGCGGCTGGTTGCCATAGCCTATGGTGTAAAGTTTGCTCATCATTCCCCCTCACTGTCGGGGTTATACACATCTAGCAAGTCGTATACCAGATGCCGTTCTGTTGTTGTGGTGATCATGCGTGGCAACGTATCCAGCACGGCTGCATCCCAGTCATTATCAGCGAGCGACGTGTCGCACTCGTCATATCCATAACCCGACGAGTCGCCGAACCCATCGCCGCCGAAGCCCGTGGTAAAGGCGCTGCCGCACGCAGGGCACGCAACAACCCACTGCTTGCCCATCACGTCCCACGCCACCCACGCGTGCTCCCAATCATGCTCTTCGCCGTACAAGTCAGCGGCTTGCTCGTCCCACATGGGCGCCAGCAGCGGGATAATGCGCCGGTC
>Ga0209697_10000918_pt1 | contig 47714 bp, 40 predicted proteins | sample AliMusrvi5mmetaG_FD_184115 | JGI IMG/M metagenome (GOLD analysis project Ga0209697, IMG submission 184115) | Freshwater lake bacterial and archeal communities from Alinen Mustajarvi, Finland, to study Microbial Dark Matter (Phase II) - Alinen... | ecosystem: Environmental > Aquatic > Freshwater...
ACCCAGCCCGGAGCAAGCCCCGTCTGGGTTTCTACGGAGGCTGGTGTCAAGCCCAGCCCAGCGCACGTTTATACTCGTGACCGCAATAAGAACATCCCACCTGATTGGAGAATGTCAAACCTGATCCGATTGCCCGCTGCCCGTGATACTCCCGCGAAATTAAAAGCCCGACACGGTCAACCTAGCGCAAAGCCTTTCCACTCCCGATCCGGCATTGCATCATTGGCAATCATTGGCGCACTTAGCGTCATTGACGTTAACCGTCCGTCCGGTCCTCCCACCTAGGACAACCGGACGGATGGACAATTTCAATCCTCCTCAGCTTGCGCCCGTTTGATGCCCTCAGCCGAGAGACGAATCAGCCCAAGTTCAAGGTCCGGTTCGAGCAAATCAGCAAAACGCCCCTTCTGGTAGTCAAGCGCACCGTATGCCGCAGACCTCCCGCAATCTGTCATTTCCTTCAACTTCTCCACCGCTGTTGATTGCTTCATCGGACGATCTCCGAAGTCGAACAACCTCAAGATATGTTCCTCCCGGATTTTCGCCATAGGGCCGGACTGCCCATCAAATGCCGTCCAATCGAAATCATCAGCATGAGCGAAGAACCCGCCATCCGTCCGCCGCCATGCCGACCGGGGAGCCATCACCCCATCGTTGCATTTCGCCACGGTCAACACCGTATGAGGATCGTCCTCTTGATCCGTTGCCGCCTGCAAGGTCATCACCGCCCGCGCTGAACTGGTTATCACATACGACCCGGCCAGCAGGTTTGCCATTGACCGGCCCCTGTGCTTGTCGCCCTCCCTTGGCTTCCGCAGATGATGGACTACCAGCAAGGCCGGATTCGTCCCGACCTCACCCGCAATCTGTCGCAAGTATGCAAGAAGCTCGATAATATCCCGTTCCTGAGAATCACTCACCATGCTGTTGAGAGGATCAAACACGATCATGTCAGGCCCGAACTCCCGAGCCGCCGCCGTCAGGTCATCCCGGAAGTTTGGATTCTTCATGGCGATCATCCCATCTGGAGGAGCAGATACGAGCATCCGATTATCCAATCCCGCCGCATCGCCCAGATTTTTGAAATCCTTCGACAAGCGAGGAAGTCCGTTTTCCGATTGAACGACCATCGTTTTGAATCCGAAGTGAATTGGAAAACCCATCCAGTTTGATTCCCCCCGAGCCGCAGACACCGCCAGCGAGAACACCGCCCGCGATTTTCCGACACCTCCCGGCCCCGCAAATATCGTCATAGCTCCACGCTGAATCAATGAATCCCCCACAAGGAAATGATTCTCCGGGGTGACATATTCCGCGATCTCAGAAGGCCGCAGAAATTCGATCATCGGCTTCCGCTTTTCCTTACCCTTCCGGGGTCCGTCCGCAGGGTCAGGCCGCAGAGCCGCCACCTTCGCGGGATTCTCCCCCGCTGCCTCTACCACGGCGGGAGCCGCGCCAACCTCGCCCGGCACGACCTCACCAGCAGCGGCGGGAGCCGCGCCCGATTCGTCAGGATCATCACCGGCAAGCGGATTGTAAAAACCGGAACTCATGGCAGCACCTCCCAGAATTTCCGCTCCCGATCGAAACAATCCGGCGAAATCTTGCAGACATCAGCCAGGTCTTTCCCAAGCGAGCCATCCGCCTTCACGCACCCGGACAAATCGAAGGCACTCACACGCGCCCCGGCACCGTGGAGTTGTCGCGCCCATTCCCGCGCCGCCGTCTGCCCTGCATCATCAACATGCGGGTAGAGAACCACCAGCTTTCCAGATAGAAGCTGCAAAGCCTCATCCGCAATACGGTGGTTTGCCGCGCCCAGCATCGCCACCGGCGCAACATCTTTCCCCTCTGCCACAAGGAAGTTGAACGCCGCGAGGAAATCCGCCGCCCCCTCCAACCATGCCACTTTGGAAAACTCCGCCGCCTCCTGTATCCCAATCGGGAAACTTTTGCCGCTCCCGATACAATGCGACTTCCGAACCGGAAGCCCCTTGTATGCCTCAAAGAGCCGCCCATCAAGGCGCCGGAATTCCATCATCAGTCGCCGCTTGTCCCTCACCGCCCAGCAGGTATTCCCGGCGAACTCAGCGAACCCGAAGAACCCCCGGCGCTCCGCCAGCCGCAGCGCCTCGATCCCGAAGCCCCGAAGCTCCGCGAGGTGGTTCAGTTCCGGCAGCGATCCGGGCCGAAGGTCCGGCATCCATCGCTTTTTCCCGCTGGCCGGAACATCCTCCCGCCGCCTGCGATCAGGAAGCCCGAGGAAGCTCCGCGCCCATGCCAACGCCTCCGCCTCCGTGCATCCCTTCGCCAACCGGATGAAGTCCAAACCATCGCCGTGAAGTGCTCGCGCGTGGTCTTTAAATCTCCATCGCCCTTCCCTATACACAGAGAACGACGCATGATTTTCGGGCGTGAACGGACTGCAAACGCACTTCCCCGGCTCCCCCGGAAGAGACAGAACCCGCCAGATTTGGCGAATGTCCAGCCTCTCCGCTATCTCCGAAGCGGTCAGGTCAAGACTCACTTTCAGAATCCTCCTGTTGTTTCTCCGCGTTTTGTGCGGATCCCTCCGCATTCCACCATCCATGCTTCTTGAGAAAATTCGCCAGCATCGCAGCGGCCCGATCAGCAGCACGGGCCGAAGTGTGAGCACTCACGATTGACATGACCGAAACGGGAATTCTTCCCTCCCCAAGTGACTCGTTGGCCATTCTCATAAGACGGTCCAGCGAATCACCGGCAACCACCTTTGCGCGCGGCCAGAGCACAACAACCCACACGTCAGTTTTCATTCGCGCCCTCCCCAGATACAAATCCCTCGACCTTGCCCGCCGCCGCCCTTGAAAGGAATGAAGACAATTTCGGAACGCTTATGAAAACCGCCCCCCGCAGACACCCCCGCCGCCTCACGCGAATGAGGAAGCGATCATCAGGGCCGAGTGAGGCGTCCGTTTCGACCAGCCAGGAACGGGATGTCCCGGTTACCGGACACCGTTCACCAGCTTTCGGGAGCCGGGCGAACTCCGCCACATTTCCCGCCGTTGCCATCTCGACCCGAGGCCCGAGAAGCGCCGAGCCTGCCCCGGCGACCGTGGGGATTGCCCCCGTTAAGTTATCCGTTTTTTGTATTGGTGTTTTCATTGGTTGACATTGTTCAACGTCAACAATGAAACAACCCACCACCGACCCCGGCCAGTGCATCGCCGTGACATCACGGCGCACTTTTTTTGAGCGAAAAAACTACCCCTTTTTTCCAGCGGACCTAATCCGCTCCCTATCCTTCCTAGCCACTTCCGAAAGGACGATTTTTGAACGATTGCCTGTTTCCGAAGCGTAAAGTTTTACAGCCTCAATGTCCCGGCGACGTGCTGCCGAGTCATCAGCATAAATGGACAGACCGCGAGTAACCAGCCCACACAGGAACCACTCGCAAGACTTCCGGTCCCACATCCAGAGCTTCCGCAAACTCTCCCTCTCACCTTCCTCTAATCCAGAAAGACCGCCATTCGCACATGCCCTCCGACCTTCCGCCGAGAGCTTCACCCTCCGCGCACCATCGCAAGGCCTTGCCAGAATATTGAAGACGCCTTCTGCGATCCAGCAATGAAATAGCGATTGTCCCGTTCGATCCGCACACACAGCAGCGACCGCCACAACATCACAGTGGAAACGCGATTCCCCCAGCAATTCTCGCCGTCTTCGTGTATCAGGTTTCGCGATCCGTGACCGTTTCACGATCTTTTTGGAACATTCTTCTATCAGCCCTTCACCCTCAGCGAACAATTCCACCCTCCCTAACTCGAAGGCCATATGTTTATAGCGATATGCCGCCGCCGCCTGAGAGTCTGCGTCAGCACAGGCATTCTTTTTATGTTTGCTGGTTGAAAATATTGCCTTCCACCATTTCGGAAACTTCAACTTACCAGCCCGCGCCAGTGCCAAAGTTGGAGCATCAACACCGAGCCAAGACGCAATAGCACCATCCGCCTTCGCAGATTTTGACGCTTCGCCTTTCGTTGCCCTCTTCGTCATATCAACTCACCCCGTCCATCCGGCCAATCCAGCCGGACGGAAATGTTGTCCATCCATCGCCGGAAGCCGCTGGAAATGGGGAACTCCTTCCCCTTGATGCTCCGCATGATCCCACCGGAAGAATTGAGGCCAAGCCGCAGAAACGCCCGCCACGCCACCGGAACACGCCCGCCGCTGCCGTGATATTCCCGCCGAGCCAGAACCACGCCACCGCCAGCCAGCGAGCCGCGCCGCGCCGTCCGGAGTCCATCCGGTCCTATAGGTGTGGGGGAGCGGACGGACATCCGTCCGATTAAAAAATCCCCTAGCGAAATGGGCCGCTGGTGGAAGAGAGAGAAGGAAATCCCTTTCATTTTTTACTGGCCTTCTTTCCCTTCAGCTTCTTCGCTACAAGTGAAGGGAAAGCCTCCGCCGCCAGTGTGAGAGATTCCTTTCCAACATGCGTGTAGTGTTCGCTCATCTCCTTCGATGAATGGCCGGTAAGTTCCATGACCGTGGCCGCAGGAATCCCCGCCTCCTTCAACATGGTGACAGCAGTATGCCGAAGGCAATGGAAGGCCAGCCCCCCGGAAGCACTCCCCACGCCCCGGCCCTTGCCATGAATTTTCCTGTGCGCTTTTTTCTGCCTCAGCCCAACTTGCACAAGTAAGTCAACAAACTGGCCGGACAATTCCGAGGTGGAACCATCACGCCCCACGAACTCAAACGCCCGCGGGTGAATCGGAGCCACCGGATCATCAGACACCGGAAGAGATTCGACATGCGCCAGCAGCGGCCCCGCCAGCGATTGAATCACAATCTTCCCTGTCTTCTGTGTCTCAATCCTCAACTCCCGCAACGGCAAATCCAGATTCGCCCAGGTCAACCGGGCGACATCTCCGAGCCGCTGGCCGCTGTAGAGCCCGAAGAGGATCATGCTTTTCCATTCATCATCCGCCGTGGCGAGCACCGCCCGGAGTTGATCAATCGTAAAAACAGGCTTGGGTTTCCTCTTGGCTCCCCGGACGGAATCCACAAACTCAGCCGGGTTGTCTGAAATCAACCCCTCCCTCCGCGCCGACTTGAACACCATCCGCAAAACCTTGATCCGATCATTTACCGACCCCGGAGAAAGCGAATTCATCTCCTCAGCTCGAAAATCCAGCAAGTCCTGTCTGGAAACCTCCGCAATATCCTGATCCGCCCGATCACCCATGAAATCTATCAACTTTTTCGTGTCGGTGTTGTAGGTCATCAGCGTAGAGGGGGCGACCTCATGCGACTTCGCCGCGATCCATGCCGCGACATATTCCCGCAAGGATTGAACTGCCATCGCTTCCCCTGTGATTTTCTGGTGAAGATCCGAAATCACCCGGCGCACATAAAGGGCCGACCGCTTCTTTGAGGCCACCGACTCGAAACTTTCAGCGATCTCCAACGCCCGCCGCCGCTCCCGCTCCTTCGCCGGGACCTTCGTTGTCCGCTTGAGCCTCCTGCCATGAATATCCGTAAAACAGGCAATCCAACACGACGACTCAGGCCGCTTGATCACGCAAGCCATCGTTCATCCCTCCCCCGATCTATCATATTTTTGAATGTCATCTTCATGGCCGCGCTGTGTTCCAACTTTCGTTCCGGGGGACTTGAACCGCCATCACATAGAAAAGTTCAAGTCCCCTTGCGAACATAAACGGGAACACACATTTGACAACGCCAAAAAACGCCAATGGGTTTCACCTGCATAAACACAAGGTTTGCGGTCATCCTCGTTTATTGGCGTGCCTCCATTTTCTAAATGGGGGTTCAAGTCCCCCCCCGAGCACTTCTTTTTTCTTCTCCGTTTTTCCCTCTGGAACCCTGTTTTTATCGGCCTCTCCGGTCGATTGGTCAATGTTCTCGTTTGTGACATGTTTTGCCACTTTTGCCAAACCAAGGGAAAAACCGGTGAGGGAGGGAGATGTTCCTTCGCCTCGTAAAGCCCTCATTTACAAAGGTTTTTCAACCGCTGAATTTCGACAAGGTATCATGCCGGTGTATCACTTGGCAATGAAATTGTTGAATGAAAAGCCGAAATCAAGCTGTCGCAAAATCATCGCCCGGAGCAGTTCTCTCTGGCTGCTCAGGCAAATCGGCGGGAAGCACAAGCGGAACCTTGAACTTTATCCGACTAACCTGCTCATTTGCACTCCGGGTATCGACCCCGGCACCCAAGCCCAAAGCAACAACGCCAATTCCTGCTTTTCCTCCCTCGTCGCGGGAGATCCGATGAATTTGAAGTCAGTATCAAAAGCCGCGTTTTGCGCCTGCATCCGAGTCATGTATTCGGATGCGGTTGCCGAACGCAGGAAAACCGTGCCGCGCGGGCTTACGTCGGGAATCATCCCGAAATACCCGTCACTGGTGTGCTTGATGACGCTGCGCTTGTCTTCCGAGAGTTCAACCTTGTGCTCGCTTCCCTGCGCGAGATGTCGCGCGGGATCGTGGACGGTTGTTTTGATTTTTCCGCTCTTCCGGGATTTCTCCAGGTATTCGCGGGCGGAAGCGATTTGCTTCTCGCGATTATTTCCAGCAGACGATTCCTGCTTTACGAGGGCCGAGAAATGGGCGGCCTCAGCTTCCGACATTCCTCCGGAACGAGCGCTCTCGCCTCTTCCAGATCGATCGGTTTTTGAGCTGCCAGAATCGCCAGGTCGGCTTTCCGATGCGCGATTGTCTCCTTGGGAATCGGGGGATTTTTCTCTGTCATGCTCATGGTTTAATTTATCATTTTCGCCCGCTTTTTGCGAGCCTTTTGTTTCGTTTTTCGCGGCCTTTTTCTTCTGTTCCAAGTGCCATTTCCGGCCGTGGTTCTGGCGGCGGTTTTTCTCCCCGCGCGTGGCGTGTTTCTCGAAATGCTCGTGCTCGTGAATCGCCTCTTCCTCGCTCTGCCCCTTGCGGATCGGGATATGTTTCCCTCCCGCCGTGATCCATCGCTCGATGTCGCTGTCGTCGTCGGAATTCGCCGTCCGCAGCGCCTCCTCGACCAGTTCTTCCAGTCGCGCCGCCCGTGCGTTCGCCGTCTTGGCCTTCTTCAGATCCGTCCGATCAGTCCGATCCGCCGACTCCGTCCGATCTCCCCCCATCCGCCGCCTTCGGCACGCTCGCCTGCAACGCCTCGTCCTCATCCTCGGTCAGCGTGACTCCCAGCCGCTCGGCGATCGTATTCGCCTCGACCATCACCCCGTGATCGGCCAGGAACGCGGCGCTCTCTCGGAGCTGCTTCGCGTCCTCTTTGTCCATGTCCGGCAGCCCGAAATACGCCAGGGGCTCGACGCCCTCTCCGAAGCAATAGCGGATAACCGTGCGGGCGGGGCTTGAAATAGACACCCCGCCGTGCGCGGGCCAACTTGCCACGTTCGACCAGGTGCCGCAGGGCCTGCCTCACCGCAGCGGGCTTTCCAAGCTCCGAAAAGTCAAACGCAGTGAAGCTGGCCGAGCGGTCGCTTGCAGTCGCGCACATCAACGACCTCCCAGTTCCATTTCCGTCACCTGATCGTAGAGCGGCGGGCCGACGTAGCAATGGGATCCGCAGGAACGCAATCCGGCATTCCGGAAAATCCGCCGATAAACTGCAGTGCTCCGGGAAAACATGCCGGCGGTATCTCCGTCGAGCGCGGCATCCGACGCATAGGCTTCGAGAAAGGCGACTCCTGCAAGCCTCGGGACAAGAACTGCAAATCCGGCAATCAATTCGTCCTCTGGAACGTAATAGAGGCTGTCGCTCGCGATGATAAGGTCGTATGCGACCGCGAGAGCAGGCAGGTTCCCGAACGAGCCGGGGATCAGGTTGCGGTGACGTCCGAACCGCTTGACGGCATACGGGCTGGGGTCGATTCCGGTGTAGCGGATTCGAGGGCGGAGCTTTTTCAGCGCAGGCTGCCATTGGCCCTCCCCGCAGCCGATGTCGAGCGCGTTTCTGATCCGTCGGCCGAGATAATATTCAGCAACGGAGACAGCGAGCTGCGCTTTTCTGGCAAACATGGCCGTGGTAATAACCCGGTGTCGCGGGTGCCGATACCACTTCTCGAAATAGGCTTTCGTAAATCGGCCGGGGGTCATGGTTGAAAATGGAGAGCCAGCCAGACGGCATCGGCCGACACGAATTCCACCCGGTGCCGGGTATTGGCCGGAATCAAAAGAAAGTCGCCAGTCTTCATCGTCACATCCCCGCCTGGATCAAACCGCAGCACGGCCTCACCACGAACCAGCAACACCCACTCCGGGTTCTTCTGGTCATACCAGAACCCTTCCGCGCTGGCTTGGCCGTTGGAGACGATCTGTTCCAGCCGGACGCCGGGCAGGTCGAGGAGGGGGCGAAAAGTCTCCGTCTCCCCCGGCGAGGACTCCATGAGGTTTTTGACGACGGGAGGCATGGCACCATCATTCAGCACGAACCGGCGGCTGCAATCACTTTCCTTCGCTTGCCACCTTCCCCGGAAGTGGCGAATCTTTGCGCATGAACTCTCTCTTTAAATTTCTGCGAAGCCTGTTCCGAAGACCGGTGCCTGTGCCACGGATTTGGATCCGGTGGATGCCGTAGTCGGTCTTTCCGATGAGACGATTCCTTGAACGCGGGGGAGGCTGGGTTGTCGGGCAGTTTCTGCTCTTCGCGTGCCTGCTTGTGCTCTCGATCCTGCATTCCGGCACAGGCCCGGCTGCTTGGCGGGCGGCCGGCGTTCTTGTTCTGGTCGTCGCGGTGGCCGTTGCTGTCGCCGGGGTAACGGCGCTCGGCAGAAATCTCACCCCGTTCCCAAAACCCGCCGATCACGCCAAGCTGATCCAGCACGGGATCTACGCCAAGATCCGCCACCCGCTCTACTCCGCCGTGATCTTGGGCGGATTCGGCTGGGCGCTCCTCTGGCTGAGCTGGCCGGCGCTCTTGGCGGCAGTGGCACTGCTGCCTTTCTTCCACGCGAAATCCTGCCGGGAAGAAGGCTTCCTCCGCCAGAAGTTTCCGGGGTATCGCGAATACGAGACACGAACCCGCCGGTTCATCCCGTTGGTCTATTGACAAGAGCCACTCATGAACAAACAGGAAATCGTCGCAAGCATTCTTGACCGGCTCCGTGAGGAGTTTGAGAACCGCAGCCGCGTCTCAAAGATCACGCGGGAGGGCGGCAACGATGCCGAGAGCAAGGCCGAGGGCAAATACGACACCCTCGCCATTGAGGAAAACTACCTGGCTGATGGTCTGGCAAAGCAGGCGCTTGCTGCTGCCGAGGCCATGGCAGAAATCGAGAAAATGCCCCTGCGCACATTCGCCGGGGACGATGCCATAGATCTCGGGGCATTGGTCGAAATCGAGTTCCCCGACGCGAGGGAATGGTTTTTCCTCACTCCCTCAGGCGGCGGAACCGAGGTCCAGCATGAAGGGACAACAGTGACGGTGATCACGCCCGAGTCCCCGCTGGGGTCACAACTGATCGGCTCCCGCATCGGCGACAGAACAACTGTCCCGGCCGCCAAAATTATCCGGGTGGAATAGTCCGCATGCCGAAACCTCCGCCCGGGCACTGAAGGGTCAAATCCCCTCTCGGGATTGGAAGCCATGGCAAAAAAGTCACCCTGGATGAATCGGGCGCGGGGATCAGAGGATATCCCGGCTCCAAGCGGCACCAATCCGTTTTGATGCCACCGGATGACCGGCTCAAGAAAATCGACAATGAGCAGGGATCTCACATTTTGGTGTTTCAGGGCAGCGACTGCCGTGTAGCCAAGCCCCAGGCCCCCGACCACCACATCCAGCGGCCCCGGCTGTGCCGCCGCCAACCCCAAGGTCGGCCAGAGCGTCTTCCACCGCATGAAAAAGACTGCTCATCAGAAACTCTCCATTGAGGATCATCTCATAGACAACCTCGTTCTCCAGCATCGGGATCTTGCGTCTTCGCAGAACGAGCTCGCCAAGGGGAGTGCTGCAAAAATCGAGTTCCTCAAAAGTTTTTACCATTCCAATTTCCAATCCCTGACCATACCCGAACTGATGCGGGGGGAGGTGCAGAGTCATGCCGATAATTAAGAAATTTCCGACTGCAGTCGCTGGAGCACCTCCGCGAGGTCGTCCCTCCGAATCGGCTTCGAGAGAATGTGATCCATGCCAACGTCCATGCAGGCGTCGCGCTCACGCTTCATGACATTGGCGGTGAGCGCGCAAATAAATGTGCGGCCCGGGCGGTTGCCGGAATTTTCCCGGCGGCGGATTTCCCGGGTCGCCATGAAGCCGTCCACCTCGGGCATATGGAGATCCATAAAAATGAGATCGTAGTGTCTCTCCCGCTCCTTTTCGAGGCATTCGCGACCGTTGGAGGCCTTGTCCGCACAATGGCCGAAGTCCGAAAGCAGGCGGAGGGTCAGCACTTGGTTCATGGGAATATCCTCGACCACGAGGATGCGCAGAGCCTGCCGGGAGGGTGCCTCTCCCCGGGCTCTCTGATCGGCGAAGGCTGTCACCGGCAGAGGTAATGGCGGCTGAGCCACCTGTACAGCAATGGTGAAGGTGAATGTCGATCCGACACCCTCCGTGCTTTCGACCCAAATCTTTCCTCCCATGAGGGAAACGAGACTTTTGCAAATGGCGAGCCCCAGGCCGGTGCCCCCGTGATGGCGGGTGGAGGAGGCGTCCACCTGGGTGAAGGGATTGAACAAGGTGTCCACTTTGTCCGAAGGGATACCGATCCCCGTGTCGGTCACGGAAAATTTCAACACGCGGACGCCCGGTCTCTCGTGATCCGTCGCCTCTTCGACGCCGACGCGGAGTTTCACGGAGCCGGTCTTGGTGAACTTCACCGCGTTGCCGATCAGGTTGATGAGGATCTGCCGCACGCGGGCGACATCCGCAGTGATCCACTCCGGGACTCCGGGATCGACGAGAGAGTTCAGGACGATGGGGCGCAGCCTTTCTGGGGCGCAAAGCGCCAGCACCTCGTCCACGCAGTCGCGCAGGTCGAACGGCTTGGGATCGAGCTTGAACATTCCCGACTCGATCTTGGAAAAATCCAGGATGTCGTTGATGATGACGAGCAGGGATTCCCCGCTCGTGCAGATCGTTTGGACGAATTGCTGCTGCTCGTCGTTGAGCGCCGTCGATTTGAGGAGGCTCGCAAACCCAAGCACCCCGTTCATGGGAGTGCGGATTTCGTGGCTCATGACGGCGAGGAACTCGCTCTTGGCCATGTCTGCGGCCTCGGCGGCTTCCTTCGCCTGGCGCAGTTGGATTTCCACCCGCTGGCGTTCGAGAAGCGAGGCGACCAGATCGTTCACGCGCAACTCCAGATTCTGATTCGCCTCGGTGAGCGCCCTCCGGGCCTCCCACAACCCCTCGCGTGCGTGAACCAGACCATCGGCCCCGCGCAGGATCTCGGCCTGGAGGAGGTTGAAACTCGCGGCCATATCTCCGATCTCGTCGCGGGAGTTTGCGATGATCGGCTGGATGTCCACGCGGGCGTGCGCGGCGTCCAGATCTCCACGGCCCAGCGCCTGCATGGCGCGGGAAAAATCCGCCAGTGTGCCGGCGGCCAGGCGCCTGGCAGCAGCGGACAACTCGACAGCCGAGTGCGCGATCATGCCGGGCAGGACAAGACCGACCGAGATGGTAAGCATCGCCACGGCCACAAAAATGTCCTCGAGCGCCGCCAGTTGCGACAGGTTGGAGGGATTGACGCTCCGGACGGCGATCAGATAGCCGATCCCGTCGAGGAGCAAAACCAGAAGCATCGCCCCCGTGAGCTTGATGTGGAGCGACCGGGCGATTCCCGGAAGTCCGGCCTTGCGGCGGTCGGAAAATTTTCTCCAGGCATAAAGCGCGGTGCCCGAGTAGGCGAAGACCAGGCCGACCAGCACGGTGGGCAGACCGAATTGCTGAAACCCAAGGATGGCGGTCACGCCCCAGATGCACGCGGCGACAACGCCCAACCCGATGAGCCCGCGCGGCGCACGGTATGGCCGGCGCATGTCCGGCTGGTCGCTCCGGAGCAGCCAAACAGCCACGCTGGGCAGGCCGATGCTGATGAGGTAGGTGAAATTGGCCGAGGCCACGAGCCAGATCGGATCGCCGATCAGCAGAAACCAGATCGCAAAAGCCGCCGTCAGCCATGTCGCCACCCATGGGGTATCCGTGCGGGATCGCTTGGCCATAAACTCGGGAAGCAGGCCGTCTTCGGCAAGCTGGGCGAGCGTCCGCGCGGCTCCGGCCAAGGGCTGCAGCGTGCCGTGAAACATGTTGAACATCATGAACCAGATCGCAGCCGCCTTCGCCGCGCTGCCGAGCAGCGGAGCAAATGTCGGCCCCAGCATGAGCATCAAATCTTTGCCGAGTCCTTCCGGCCCGAGAACACCCAGCCAGACGACCGGCAGCACGATGAAATATACCGCAGCCATCAGGGAACTCGCCAGCATCGCGCGGGGCACGTTTTTCTCGGGATCAATGGTCTCGCCGACATGGCAGGTGGCGGCCTCGAACGCCGGCGCCGCGAAGCCGATCAGGTAAAGACCCGCCATCGCGCTCGTCAAGGCACCAAACCATCCGGGAAAGGGGAGCGTGAGGTGGAACGTGCAAGCCTGGCGCCAGTCCACCTTTCCGGCAAGCACAGGGGCGAGAGAGGAAATGAAGGCCAGGGCCGCCGACATGGCCGCGATCGGAATCGCCAGACGCGCCGCCCACTGGACACCCATCAGGTTGACACCGGTGAACAGCAGCACGATGCCGCAGGCCATCAGGGGAACCGGAATCCCAGGCAGATACCACTCATGAATCGCCGCAGAGGAAAGCAGTGCCGTCAGCCCGCAGGTCGGCACCCAGCCCCACCAGTAACAGACGCCCGTAAGATTCGCCAGGATCGGGCTGTAAGGTTTGAAAGCCTGGGAGCACGTGGCCGCAATACCGCCAACACGGGTGGGATACATCATCACGAGTTCCAGCCAGCCGGGGGCCGCAGCCCAGCTCAACAGAAGCCCGATAATCAACAGCGGAACCGCCGCGCTTCCCTGGCCGGATATGACATCCTGACCGACAAAAAGTGCGGTGATTAAAAAAAGGCTCTGGTTGCTTCCGCCCATCGCCAAGGCGGTCGTACCGATCCAGCCGATCCGGCGAGGGTGCGGGTGCCGCGCCTCATGGAAAGGTTCCGTGGCGGCAGGAGATGCGGTCAGTTGCATAGGGCAAGGATTCGTGTGTCGGATTGCGAAGAGAATGCGATTTTCATAGCAGGGAAGGATTCAGCCAATGTGGCCCCGGCGGGGAGATGATTCAAGGAACATACAGACCGGATGAAAGATATGAAAATATATTTTCGGGGTAGGATGCTCGTTGACCTTGTTCTCCAGCCGAGGATGCCGGGCTACATGAACAAGAACCTCACAGAAGACACTACTGAACTCGTTGGTGGAGACTGCCGACGCCTCTTGGATGGCACCGGGGATGGCGATCCTCATCTTTACAACGCAGAGAGATTTCCATTTGATGGTCTCCGTTCAGGCTATACGAACTGCTCGTCGGGGACAAACGAATCCCCGAGTTGCCGGGCAAGAAGCTCATCGCCCGCCAGCCCCATCACACCGGAAAGAGTCCTTTTCTGAACTAAATACGGTAGAAATTACATAGCAACGTAAAGATTGCATATTTTTCGGGAGACATTTTAGTGGCGGAACGCCGATTATCAATGACTTACGAGACATCGAGGCGTTGGCATGGTTTTTGCTGAATAAGTTTTGCATCAGATTCAACCTATGAACTACTCAACCACCTTTCCTCGCACATTACTCGCTCTGGGATTTGGCTGCCTGACACTTTCCGTCGGCCATGCCCAAAGCATCATGGTCACCACCGCCGAGGGGCCCACCTCGTTCAACACCACGCTGGGCAAAGTCAACGTCGAAAGCTTCTCCGGTATGAGCAGCGGCACCTACAACAACATCAAATGGAACGGCGTCGGCACGATCGACAAGGTGAGCCTGGTGCCCAACAATCAGTATGGCGGCACCCCCACCTCGAAAGCCTATCCCGTGCAGAGCACCAGTGCGGGCTTGGGCGGGGTGAATTCCACGACGATTTCCCTGAACACTCCGAGTTCCTACTTCGGCATGTTCTGGTCGGCGGGCGACGCGAACAACAACCTGTCCTTCTACAATGGCAAGAACCTGGTTGCGAGTTTCAGCACCCAGAGCCTGATGGGCAATCTGCCCAGCAGCTACTACGGCAACCCAAACCCTGCGAGCCGGGGCCAGGATGGCGGCGAACCATTCGGGTTCATCAACTTCATTGGCGGTGCCGGCACGAGTTGGAACAAGGTCGTCCTCTCAAACCCCGCATCTTCCGGATTTGAGTCCCAAAACTGGACCAGTCGGGCCGCCGCATGGTCGCCTACCATAGACAAGACGCTGCCCGGCACGCCGATGGAGATCGTCCAGAACATCAAGGGGGTCATGACGACCACGTCGATCGCCGGCTCCACGGTGAACGTGAAGGGGGACACCGTCACCTTCAGCAAGCCGGCGGCCTCCAACTCCAAGCCGTTTTCGATATCCTTCGCTGCGGCGGCTCCCGCTGCGCCGGCTCCTCCCCTGCCGCTTCTGCTGGCCTTTGGGGCGGCGCTGGCCATGCGCTCCCGGTTCCGCACGGCAAAAGCCTGAAGGCGGGACATCGAAAAAAAGAGGAGGCCCTTCTCTTTTTTCTTGCCCGGTTCGTGCTATATACGAAGGAAAAGTGAGCACTTCGAACCGTTCAGAACACCATTCCGTCCTTCGCCTCCTGCTGCCCTTCGGGGTTGTTGCGGCGTTGCTGCAACTGGCGCGGACCCGGGATGTGTTCTCTCAATTCACCAAGCCGCTGGTGACGGGAGCGTTGCAGGTGCTGGGCATGCCGGCCTCCGATCAGGGAACCACGCTGCTGATCGGGCGGCTTGAGATCCCGTGGACGCGCGATTGCGCGGGCCTGAACCTGCTGCTGATCCTGATGGCACTGATGGTGTGGATGATGCGCTCGGAGCGGTGGGGGGTGGGGAGCTGGCTGAGGCTGGTTGCCATGGTGCCCGCAGCACTTCTGGCGAACATCCTCCGGGTTCTGACGATCGTGGCTTACCGCCACTGGTTCTACCCGGCGGTGGAAAGCCCCCAGATGCATTACCTGTTCGGGCTGCTGTGGCTGGTGCCGATTCTGTTGGTGGCGGTGCCGACCTCCACGCGCCGCCGGTTGTCGGCATTGGCGGAACTTATCCATGCAGCGGCGGTGGTGGCCCTGCTGGCTCCGATCACCGACACTGCGGGCGGCCTGCCGCTAACGGTGGCGGTAGTGCTTTGCCTGGCGCACTGCCGGTGCCCGGAATCCATGGGGAGGATCGGTGCCTTTGTCGCCTGGTGTTTTGCGGGGTTCGTCATTGCGGGGGCGGAGGTGGAATCTCTTTGGATGCCATGGCTCCTTCTTTGCCCTGTGCTTGCCGACGCGAGGTGGCTGCGCACACCCCAGGGGGCGGTGCTGGTGGCCATGACCTGCCCGCTGACACACCTGCTGCCGGGCGCGGACTGGGCAACCTGGGCGGCGGTGGCCTATGCCGTCTGGAGGGAGGGGGCACCAGAACCTCCCGCCGGAGTTTGTCCAGGAAGCCTCCATAAACCGTTACGGATCGCGCTCCTGCTGGCAATGCCCCTGTTTTTTCTGCCATTCGCGGCATCGGTGGCGCGCAGGGCACAAACCGAGGCCCTGCCCCCTCCTTCCGGGATCGAGGCAACTGCGGTTCCCGGTGCCGGCTACCAACTGTCCCTTCCCGGCCAGTCCCCGGACATCGGCGTCCTGTGGTATGAGCCGCAGGGCAGCGTGAGGCATCACACCCTCACCGTCTGCCTGAAGTACCGGGGGATTGAATTGAAGCCGGTTTCTGGTTTCGCGGACATCATGACCGACGGTGAATACTGGTTCCGGGAATTCTTTCTCCAAGGAGGGCGCTTGGTGCCGACATACCTGAATTATCTCAAAGCCACGCTGGTGCCGCGAAGCAGCCCGGGAGTCCACCTGATCTTCATCGGGCGCCGGGAGGCCATGTCCCCGACGGCATTCAACACCGCAGCAACCGCCCTTGCCGACGAACTCAACACCCGTTTTCTTGCTGAGCGGCGTGTCGGCGGCATTTCTGGCACCCGCTGATATAGCCCGCTCACGCGGGAAATATGCTCATGAGATCGCGCTCTCCACCTGCCTTCAGGAAATGAGAGACGACGTTCGTTTTGGAAAAGTTCCTTCGCGGGAGACCGCTCAGCTGCGGGGAGGCTTCCCGAGCCCGTGGCGGCGCATCATGTTATAGACGCTCTTCTCGCTGATCCCGAGAGCGGCGGCCACGGATGGCTTGTGTCCGGCGTGGTGATCGAGTGCCCGGGCGAGTGCCCGCTTTTCCATCTCCGCGAGCGGAAGGATCTCGCTGGAGAGCGGCGGAGATTCTCCGTCGGGCGTCTCTCCGACAAGGAGAGCGGGCGTGATGAGCTCGGGGCCGATGTCGTGGCCGACCTCGACGAGGGTGGCGGCGCGGAGCATCGCATTCTCGAGTTCACGGATGTTCCCCGGCCACGGGTGGGTGAGCAGAAGGTCGAGCGCCTCGTGGGAAAGCGCGACTTCCCTCGGCCCGTCAAACTCGGCGAGAGCCACCTTGAGGAACCCGAGAGCAAGGACAGGAATTTCGTCCTGGCGCTCGCGGAGCGGCGGGATGTGGGCGGGCAGCACGCTCAGGCGGAAAAAGAGATCCTCGCGAAACGTTCCGTCGCGCACCATGCGGGAGAGGTCGCGATTTGTGGCGGCGATGAGGCGGACATCCACCTCGTGAAGCTCTCGTCCGCCGATGCGGAAAAAGCTGCGATCCTGCAGAAACGTGAGGAGCTTCGGCTGGAGTTCGAGCGGCATGTCCCCGACCTCGTCGAGGAAAAGCGTGCCCCTGTGCGCGAGTTCGACCCGACCGGGCTTCTGACGAACCGCCCCGGAAAACGCCCCGCGCTCGTGCCCGAAGAGCTCGGATTCCAGGAGGTCGCGGGGCAGCGCGGCGCAGCTGATGGAAACAAACGGCCCGTTCGCACGCGGCCCGGCATCGTGGATGGTGCGTGCGAGCCGACTTTTCCCGGTTCCGGATTCGCCGGTGATGATGACCGTGTGGTTGCTGGAGGCGAACTTCGGGAGCTGGCGCGCGAGCAGCGCCATCGGCGGGAGGGGCTTGCTCACGGGGATTTTTTTGCCTCGAGAATTTTTCCGAGGTTATCGGCGAAGGCCGCCTCGTTGGGATGGTCGGCTATAAGTGAGCGGACGAGCGCCTCGGCACGGCCCCAGTCCTTCGCGTTGCAGGCGATGCGTGCGAGGAAGAGCGGGATTCCTTCCAGAGGGTTGCTCAGCACGTCAATCGCTATGAGCGACTTGAGTATATCTGGAATCTCGGGCATCGGTGTCCTGAAATGCTAGAGTCGTTTGCGCTTGCGGTAAAGGGGATAAAGGGGATACCGTGTATGGGATGCCGATTGAAACCCCGGGCTGCCTCTGGCAATATGCACCTTCGGTCAAATGACCTGAATCCAACCGCTACGAGCCAAACAGCTTCTCTTTCCCTTCGAAGGCTTCAAGTGAACACCTTGCCCGCGCTTACCAGCACACGTATGGCTTGCCGTCTCACACCACAAATAAAAAACTACTCCGGGAGGGCCGCATGAAAATTGTGCTGTTCGGAAGGTCGGGTCAGGTGGGATGGGAGCTTCAGCGAAGTTTGGCTCCGCTCGGCCAGATTGTCGCCCTAGGCTCTGACTGCCGCGACATGTGTGGAGATCTCGGTAATTCCGACGGCATCGTAGAGACGATTCGTCGCATCGCCCCGGACGTAATCGTGAATGCGGCAGCCCATACAGCAGTGGATAGGGCCGAATCGGAACCGGAACTGGCTGAGGCTCTCAACGCGCGTGCACCAGGCATTCTTGCCAACGAGGCCCGTCGTTGCGGTGCGTTCCTCGTCCACTACTCGACAGATTACGTTTTCGACGGGAGCGGAACCCGGCCTTGGACGGAAACCGATGCCACAGGGCCACTAAGCGTCTATGGGCGTACAAAGCTGGCGGGAGAACAGGCCATCCAGCACTCAGGTTGCCGTTATCTCCTCTTCCGCACCAGTTGGGTCTATGCCGCCCGCGGGAAAAACTTTGCCAAGACGATGCTCAAGCTCGCTGGCGAGCGCGATAGGCTCACTGTGATTTCCGATCAGTTCGGCGCTCCGACAGGGGCCGAACTGCTGGCCGACGTCACGGCTCTCGCGCTGAGGCAGGCGCGGAATGAACCGTCCGTTGACGGCATCTACCATCTGGCTGCCAGCGGAGAAACTTCATGGCACGGTTTCGCGGCGTTCGTCTGTGAGTTTGCGCGGAGGGCGGGCATGGTGCTCCGCGCAACAACGATTGATCCGATTCCTGCGACCTCTTACCCGACTCCGGCAAAACGCCCGCTGAACTCGCGCCTCGACACTTCCAAGTTGCGCGGGACGTTTGACCTCTGGTTGCCGCATTGGCAGGACGGCGTTGAGCGCATGTTAAACGAGATCCTTTGCGAGAAATCATCCTTGAAAGATCCCAGCCATGAGAAGTGAACCATTAAAGCGCGAAGGGGCCTTGCTCCTGCGTCCGACGACGCTCTACGGAGACGAACGCGGCTTCTCCGAGTGCGAAAAATATGTTCTCGGCTTAACTCTCCAGCCAACCGCCGCATAACAAATGAAGTTAGTCGGGAGGATTAACCGGATCCTCCCAAAAACTGTTCCAGCTTGGCCACCTTGATAACGTTCAGGACGTTGGCATGCAGGTTGACAAGCTTCAGCCGTCCGCCTTCGCGCTGGCCGACCATTCGATAGCACCGCATCAGAAGTCCAAGGCCTGAACTGTCAATGAAAGTTGTTTCCGCGAAATCGAAGACCAGTTCCAGCAGCTCCGGTCGGCCGTCCCATTCGGCCCGCACAGCCTGTCCAAGATTTCCGCAAAGATCTGAGGATAGGCGCGCCGGCAGCTTAAATGCCAATCCGCCGTCGAGCATTTCTGTGCCCGGCCGCTGTCGCGCTGCGGCCTCTTCGGAAGCAATTCGCAAAAGTGCCAACTCCAGGTCCGGCGCAAACGGCAGGATTCGGTTTAGGCGCGTGACTTCAACAATCTGGCTCACCGCTTGTGAGGGTGCAAAGAAACATCCCGCCACATCCGCAGCCCACGCGCGCCGGATGACGCGTAATAGCATCCCCAGCCCGTGACTGTCCACGCTTGATACGCCTGAGAGATCAATCACGAAGGCGCTTTCCAAGGAGGGGGTGGGATAGTGTTCTTCACGCCCGGCAGTCAGGGCCCCGCTCCACCGAATGATTTCGATCCCATCGGATGATGGAGCGAAGGTTTGCGGCGACTCTGAAGCCTCGGGCGTGCCACCCTTTGCGATGGCTCGGTTCTCCCGCCAGATCTGACGCACCAGGAAGAAAATATCTTTGAGGTAGCGCCCGGCAAGGCGCCGAGGTTCCTGAAGCATCCGATAGACCCATTCCATGCCGAGGCGCGAAATCCATGCCGGAGCGCGAGACACCTTGCCCGCCAAAAAATCGATCGTAGCCCCAACTCCGATGCAGCAGGGCACCTGCAAATTGCGGTAGTGCATGTAAATCCATTTCTCCTGCTTCGGGCATCCAAAGGCGACGAGCAAAATATCGGGGCGGGCGGCTTGGATCGCATCAATGATCTTTTGATTATCGAATTCGTGCAGAGGAGCAAACGGGGGCGAGTAGTAGCGCACGGGCGGAAGATTCGGAAAGTCGCGCTGCAAATTTCCCGCCGCCTGATCGAGGATCGATCCCTCGCCTCCCAGAAGGAAAATTTTGTAACCCATTTTTTCGGCGTGTGCTGCCAGGCGCGGTGCCAGATCGGAGCCCGCCACTCGTTCCCGGATCGGCTGGCCGGTCAGCCTGGAGGCCCACACCAGCGGAGTTCCGTCGCACAGGACGAGTTCCGCCTCGACGAGAATTCTATGCAGCTCCACATCCCCGCTCGCCTGAGCCGCAAAATCGAGATTGGCAGTGACAAGGTATGCCGGGCTGCGCAGCGCGATCAGACGGTCAATACGGCCCAGCGTTTCATCCATCGTGAGGTCATGAAATGGAATTCCAAACAAGACGATCGTCCGGGGATCGCAGAGGGCTTGATCGGGCGTCATCCTCTCTCCTTGTGGCATTTTTTCGGCCACCGAGGTTACGGCGGGGCGTCCCCCACGACATCTTTTATCGTTTGCAAGAGGGTATTAGGGCTGAACGGCTTTGTCATAAAGGCATGCACATGCAGTCCTTCTGCGGCCTTGCGGATGAGTGTTTGATCGCGTGACGTGAGCATGATGACCGGAACATCCGCGCCGGCTTCCAGATTGCGGATCTGCCGGAGCGTTTCGACCCCATCCTGTTCGGGCATGGAGAAATCCAGAATGATCGCGAGCGGCACCCCCTTTTCCATGATATATCGAACGGCCTCCATTCCCGTCCTGGCTGAGGCCAGATGAGCGCCAAGAGAGCTCAAGCTGGCCTGCACAACGCGGATGATCAGTTCCTGATCATCAACAATGAGAATAGTTCGATGCATAGATTTCGTTACTTCGTTCGGGAAACAAGCAAGACCGTGCGATCATCCGACAGCAGCTCATTGTCAGAGAATGCCGCAACTTCCTCAAGGAGTTTGTCAACGGTTTCGCGTGAGGAAAGGCATTGTGATCGGGACAGGAAGTCATTCACTCCTGCAATCCCGAACATGGAACCATCCGTCGCATTGGCTTCGATGATCCCGTCGGTGTAGAGCAGAAGGCGGTCGCCGACCGTAAACTCCGTGGATCGCGAGGAATACGTGCTGTCACCAAAAACACCCACGGGCGCCCCCTCGCCGTCGATGGGGACAATCTCTCCTCCGGCCTTCTGCAGCATGCTGGGCAAATGCCCCGCACTGGCGAGGCGGATCTGGCTCCGATCCGGAGAGATCCATGTGCAGACCATCGTGACGAATATTTCCAGCTTGATCAAATCGCGGCACATCAGGTGGTTGATTTGTGTGAGGATCCGCCCGGGGTCGGACTGGTCGGATGCCAGAATCGCGTGCAAGTTCGTGCGCAGCATGGCCGCCAGCAGTGCCGCCGACAGTCCCTTGCCCATGACGTCAGCCATCACGCAGAGTGCGGCCCGGTCGGGCAACACCAGCAGGTCAAAGTAATCGCCTCCCGCCTGAAGCGCAGGACGGCACGTGCCATAGAAATCCAGTCCGTGCAATAACGAAAACTCTTGCGGCATCAAAGCGAGTTGAATCTGCGCGGCAATTTCGAGGTCGCGCATTGCGCGATCCTCAGTTGCCCTGCGTTTTTGCAGCTCGCCCATCGTCACAATGATCCCGAGATACTCCGCGACCATGCGTGCGATTTTCAGTTTGCCGGCATCAAAAAACAGGGAAGGGGTCGTTCGGCCCATGACCAGCACCCCCCGGCGCTGATCTTTGAAGAGGACGGGAACGACAAAACCGCTGAGCAGGAGGCCGCTGATCGGATCGTTTTCTGGCAAAGCAGAATCCATGAGAAGGGTGATCTCATTCCCTGTGAGAAAGACATCGGCCTCGGCTCCGCTGCACTCGGGTTCGAGAACCTTGGCAGGCGGCTTGAGCGTTTTGCCCCACTGACGAAGCAGAACCAGCCCGTCACAGTCCTCAAAGCGCACGTAGGCCGTCTCGGCACCCGTGACGATGCAGAGCCTTTCCAAGGCCCCGTCGGTGAAGGCATACATGTCCGGTGCCGTGGCGAGCCACTCACCCAAGCCGACCAACGTATTAATCATCTCATAGCTGGAGACCAGCTCGTCCGTCATCTCCGCAATCATTTGAGGCGCCTCCCTTGGGCGGTATTGCCAGGGATTAAAAAAACGCTTTCGAAGAATCAGGACGTGACACCCATTTTCCGATTCATGCCGCAGCTCATCGGCCATCTGGGCCATGATATAGTAACCCCGCCCTCCCTCCTCGAAGGGGTCGTCTGGAAGGCGCGGCGTTCCCTTCCCTCCGTCAAAGCTGGATGGATCCAGCACGCGCAACTCGACATAATCCGGAAGCAGATCCAGCCGTGCCCGGAAAAACCTATCCTCTGCTGCGGCGCAGCCGTGCTCGGCGGCATTATTGATCGCCTCGGCCGCAGCGAGCTCAAACTGGCTGAGAAACGTGTCATCTGTCACCCCATTGATCCGCAAAAAACCGACGAGCTGCATCACCGTTTCGGTCACGTCAGCCAATTTTGGTTTCTCCACATCGAAGCAACAACTGAGGCGGCATTTCATCATTCGATCGGATTGGTAACCGCAATTTTCAGGACGGCTTTGCGGGCCAGCCATTGGCCGGTTCCCGCTGCCGCCCCGGCTTGAAAGAGTGCATGCATCCACTCGTCGGGATGTTTGGGCGAATGGCAATTGTAGAGATCGGAAAGCGCAAAAACTCCGGCGGGGGCCTGCTCAAGGGCGGAGCGGGCCTCTGGGGAAAGGCCCTCCCAATCCTCCTCGCTGCGGGGCAGAACTCCGACAATCCGCATTCTGCCTGCTGCAACCTGCCGCAGCCAGCGGGATCGGCGCAGGCAAAGCGGACCTGAAGCATAGGATCGCAAGCACACACTCCGAGAGCGGGACAGCCGGCAGGCCGTTTCGATCGGTTTATTTTTCCGATTGAGCGTGCGAGCAATCCACTCCAGGGGCGGGGCAAACAGCGCGGCGACGATTCGTTCGGCCCAAGGAGGAGAGGAAGGCAACGCGCCCATGGCTGCGATCACAAACTCATCCTCAACGTCCACTGCGACGCCCCGAATTAAATCGATCAGCAGTCCTCCCTGGACGACTTTCCTCTTCATGCTGGTGTGCGAGCCGACGTAAGTGTCGGCACAGACGACCGATTCCTCCACCTCGACATCGCTATCCAAGAAGGAGTTGGGGCCAATAAAGGCATGTGGACCCACCCGACAGCCCCTGCCGATGTTGGCATGGCTGCCCACCCAACATGGCGGCGTGAATGCGGCATCAGCAGCCGCTTTGGCCCCGGGGCCAAACCAAACTCCCGGCCGGTATTCGTGATCGATATGAACCATCCCGCTGGATCTGTGCTTCAGTGCTTCCGCCTGTAGCTCGTACCAGTGCTGCATCAAATCTTTGGCTGACCGCACGCTATCGGGCCTCGCGGTACCCGGCAGTCCCTCGAGAAAAAGGATCTCCTTGCCGTCATCGGCACCCGGCTGGGAACGGACATCAATAGAGCGCGACCAAAGATCCCGCTGGCCCAGCCATTGGCGGATCAAATGCGGGCGATCCACGGCTTCGATGCTCACCGACTCCACACCCCGGCGAACCGCCTCGTCAAGCCAGTAGGAAAGCAGGGGCTTTTCGCAGACCGGCCAGAGGACAAATGGCAGCGGAGACCGCCAGATCGCATCCAGCGAGGCCCAGTCGGGAGCGATGAGATGCCAATGCTTCATGCGATAATACTAGTAAGCCCCCTTGCCTAACAACACGGCCGGAATCGTGAGAAACAGCAGCTTCAGGTCGATCCAGACGCTGCTCGAGTGAATGTAGGCCAGATCAAGCCTGACTTGCCCGGAAAAGTCAATCTCGCTGCGACCGCTGACCTGCCAGAGGCAAGTGATGCCGGGCTTTGCCAGCAAGCGCTGGCGATCCTCTGCGGAATACTCCGCGACCTCACGCGGCAAAGGGGGCCGGGGTCCGACCAGCGACATGTCACCGACCAGCACGTTCCAAAACTGAGGCAGCTCATCAATCGAATACTTGCGGATTACCTTCCCGACCTTTGTGATGCGGGGATCGTCTTTCATTTTAAAAATCACACCGCCTGTCATTTCGTTCTGTGATTTGAGCTGCTCCTTCACGGCATCGGCGTTGACGACCATCGAGCGGAATTTCCACATCGGGAAAAGCTTCCCGTGATAGCCAACACGGTTCTGCCTGAAAAAAATCGGCCCGCCATCCTCGCGTTTGATCAGGAGTGCCGTGCCGACAAAAATCGGGAAGGCACCCATGATCGCAGCGGAAGCCCCGACAATATCAAGTGCCCGCTTGAGTCCGTGGGAGAGAAATAAAACGGTCTTCCAAACCCAAAGCTTCGCGTGCAGCCTGAGCTTGAGCCGAAGCCGTCCCCCCGAGGTCGAACTGCGCACCCAATAGTCGATGGCAAATTCCGGAGGGCGGGGCGGGGCGGCTGCCGGCTGAACGTCTTTAATCATCGTGCAAATAGCTCAAAAGTTCTCCGTTTCGGATTCTTTTCTTTTCGAAAGAACGGGCAACCCAATGGCCATGAACGAAAATCTAGCCGAGTCTTTCCCAAATGAAAAGCCTTGCGTGATTGGCGGGCAAAAATGACCCGCCTCGTGCAAGTCGCTCCCTCGCCCGGTCGTTGCCGATCACGGGGATGCCGACTTCTGAGGCGACACCGAAAAAACCAGGCAAAAAAGATTGATCCATGATCGAGAGAGGAAACTGCGTCTGGGGTTCAGGGGGTGGATGCTTGCGCGCGGATTTGGGTTTGGGCTGGTCATTGGCAGCCTGGGGTGGTACGGTGCATGTGTTCCGGTGTCCAAAAACGACCCCGGCAACGGCATCGTGTAGGGAGCAAGCAGCGGAACCTTTTGGCAACTCACGGGAATGGCAGAGAGAACGGCAACGATTTTGATTCTGGAACCAGATGCGGCCGCAGCTGCCGCCATAGCATCCGCCCTGCCCGCGCGGGTCGGATCCGTTTTTTTGAATTCGCTGGCGGAGGTGGAGGAGTTTTTGGAAACGAGCCAGCCGCAGCTTTTTCTTTGTGCGGACGATCTGCCCGGCGAGACGGGGTTGATGTTCCTGTCGCGCACCGGACAGCGATGGCCCGGGATGCAGCGGGTGCTGATGGCTCCGGATCTGGATGGCGAGCTGTTTTTCCACGTCATGCGGGAGGTGAAGGTTTTTTCCTATCTCAACAAGCCCGTGGATCGCGGCGAGCTGATTCGCACGGTGCATCATGCCGTCCGGGCCCGCCGGACGGGAGCGGAGAGCCGCGAGGACGGGAGCCGCGGGAAAACTTCCGAACACCTGGCCCCCGCATTGAGGATGATTCTCGTCGCGTCGGCAGCCGTCCTTGGCGGGACTCTGGTGCTGGGGGCTCTCATCTTTGTGTTCGGCGTGCTCTACGAGGTGAAGTCAGCGGCCGGGATCGATATTTTTCCGGACTGGCATCTTACGGATCTCTTCACCCGCTGAGCCGACGGTCTGTCCTCCGGCGCGGGCCCATTTCAGCAGCGCGTCGAATTTGGGGGAGGCAGCGGGGACGTCGTCGAAGTATTGCAGGGCACCCCAGCTTCCCCACTTCGTCCATTTGGAGACAGAGGAAAAATGGCAGAACAGCGAGCCTCCGTCCTGCCTCCAGGCTTCAAGCATCCGGGTGTAGATGTGGCCCATCCCGGGATCCGAGTTCGCGGCATGGAACAGCCCCGTGAGGGCGGCGTTGTTCTCGGCTCCGCAGACGCCGACAAGATGCTGTCCGCCTTCATACGCGATGAGATCGAGGCCGCGGGCGGTGGCCAGTTCCCTGGCTCTGCGGATCGATTCGATGGCCGTGGGGAGAGAGGCGGTGTGCAGCCGCTCCAGCATCTGGGGAACATCCCAGCGGGCAACCTCGTCGGCCGTGAGCGGGTTGTAGCGGTCTGCAACCTCGGCGACATTGAGGCCGACATACGGGGCGATGGCGAGCGCGTCCGCATGGCGGGAAGCGTTTTCAAAATCCAGAATCCGGCGTGCCATGTCCGGGTTGCCGGACTGGGCCGGGAGGATGCGGACGAGGCGCCGTGGGCCGTTGAAAACCTCTTCGAAGATGCGGAAGATCTCGACCGATCGCCTCGAGGTGTGGAGCCACGCGGCTGCCCATGGCTCGTCGGCCAGGCTCCGGCCTTTTTCGGAGGCATACTTGTGCTGAAGGAACCCCGGATTCCAGACCTCGTTGGAATATTCGATGTGGACTTTGAGCCGGTGGTCGAGCCGCTCGAAAACCATTTTGGCGAAGCGGCGGACAAAGTCGTCGTCCGCCATGTGTGGCATGCAGAACCAGGGATCGGCTTTGAGCCGGTTGCTCAGATCCACAAGAAGTTCGAGGGGAACTCCGCGTCCGGCGAATGTCGAGTCGGTGAGGCGCGGGCGGTCGCTCCACGTGCGGACGGGGGAGTTGTTGGTGGCCATGAAGTCCATGAACCGGAGGCAGGCGACCCCGCGCCACCTCGCGAGAAAAAGCGGATGCCAGGGGTTCGCCTGCCACGATTTTTCAAAGCCGGGCATGATAACATGGATATCACGGATCGGATCGGCCGGGTCGGATTCCATGATGCACAGATGCAGGTCGCCTTTGCGGGAATCGAGCGAAACGACCATCCGGCCCGGGGCCGACTCACTGACCCCGGTGGCCGAAGCCCCGAAGCTCAGCTTTCCGCGGCCTTTGTAGAGGACGGTATATTTGCCCGAGGGCCAGGGATGTCCGTCGAAAGAGATCAGCGGCGACTCGGCCCATGCTCCCTCGGGCAGGAGCTTCGGGTAGCCGTCCCCGTCGAGATCCAGGGCAGGACCGGCACCGAACGGAAGGCCCTTTTTCTGGGATGTCCAGGCCCGCGAAAAGCGCATGAGATCCACGAACGGCAGCTCCGTATTCCAATCGCACGGGCCTGCGAGGTTGATTCCGAGACGCGGCTCGGGCTTAGGCGGCCGCTGATCCCAAGCGACGACGGCCGCCTCCGAGCCCACCACCAGAACCAGAATCAGGCCGGCGAGAAGACGGTGACGGGATTTGAGTTTGCGGGATTCAGGCACGGTGTTTGGCGGGGAAGGAAAAAAAGAACAGGAACCGGAAGCGTTTGCAGATGGCAAAAAGAATCACGGGGCCGGCAAGGCCCATGGCTATCCCTCCGGCAACATGGAGACCAGCGTTGTGAATTCCCTCCGCAAGAAGCAACTGGCGGAAGCTCGAAGCAAAGATCGTGTGAGCGACGAAAATTTCCAGGCTGAGCACCCCCAGTGCCCCGATCCCCGCAGCTTGTCTCCATCGGGAAAGGCATCCCGCGAGCGCAACGCTCGCCAAAATTCCCACCGTCGCCAGCGGAACGACCAAGCCGGCAAGACCGGCCGCATGAAAAAAAACGGCGAGGGCAATCGCGGAATATCCTCCGGTCGTCAAGCAGATCAACACCGGCTCCCCACATGCTCCGACATACTCCAGCCACCCCGGGCGAGAAACAAGAACGCCGAGCGCAAGGTAGGGAATGTAGATCCACATCTGATAGATGATGCCCCAAGATCCGTAGTTTGCTCCGAACGCGAGCGAAAGGTTGAGGGCAAACGCCAATGCCACAAACACTTCCCGGGGGCCGCCCGCCTTCCTCCACACCGCGTAAAACACAAGGAGAAGGAAGAGGACATAGAGAAACCAGAACTGCATCACAGGCCGGTAGATGATCGTCCACAGGCCAGCGGCACCGAGCGGTGAGGAACCCGTGAGATGACGGAATCCCTCCTGGATAAGCGTCCAGACAAAATACGGCCACAGGATTCTCCTCGCCTTGTCGGCGATGAACGATCCAAGCGTCACCCGGCACGAGTGTTCGACGAACAGGCCGGCCAGAAAAAAGAAAAGCGGCATGTGGAAGGCGTAGATCCAAGCGTCCACAAACTCCCAGCCGGGAACAGTCACGGGGGTCTTCTGCAAACCGCGGAGCGTGTGCCCGACCACCACAAGAATGATCCCGATGCCCTTGGCGTAGTCCACCCAGGTGGTGCGCGACGGAGCCGGGTTGGGAGGTTTCATCGCGTTATCGCATCGCACGCAACCGGCGCAGGGCGATGGTTCCTGCAACACCGCACGGGAGGAGCGTTCCGATCCCCGCCCCGACGATCTCCCAATGTGGTTTCACATGCCCGGTCAGCATCCTCAACAGCGCAACGCAGAGCACGGCATAGAGGCCGAAAAGCAGCGTGTAAAGCACGGTCTGCCGGAGCATGTCGTCCCGACGCAACGGCACCCAACGCAGAAGAACGAGGTGCGCGATGAGCGAGCCCGCCGCGATGCCAAGGATAAACCCCGGCAGCCCCGCAAACCAATAGGCAGGCACGGCAATCGCATAGCCGAGGGTGGTGAGCAGGTTTGAGATGAAGAGCGCGCGAGGGTGGCCGAGCGCGAGGGGCACGCGTTCCATGGATGACAGAATGATCGTGAACCAGACGAGAATCGCGAGCCACTGGGCCACGGTGCCGGCGGTGGCGTAGCGCGGATCGTAGAGGAGACGGAAGAACGCGGGCGCAGAGATCGCAAAACCGCACACCAGCGCCCCTCCCGCGAGCAGGATCAGCCCGCGGGCCCGGATGCTCTGCCCCACGAGCGTCACCGGGTCATCCTGGCTTTTGGAAAGAATCGGAAACAAAACCGTATGGCTCAGGCGTGTGGTCACCTCGATGCCGACACGCGCAAATGTCAGCGCGATGCTGTAGATGCCCAGATCCGTCAGGGTGAGAAGTTTTCCGAGAAGGATCCGATCCAGGCTCCCGGCCAGAAACGCCACGATTGTCCCGAGAAAAATCCACTTCCCGAAATGCAGCAGGTTCTGCGCGGCGGCGGATTCCCACGCGAAGCGGTTCCTCATCGGGCGGTTGAGGTAGTGGCTCATCGGCAGCCGGACGATGCTGTAGAAAAGCCATCCGCCGACCAGTGCCCAGACGCTCGGGGCTTTCCAGGCCCAGACGATCATCGCGATCACCGAGATTAACTGCGGGACCAGTTCGAGGAGCGTCGCCTTGCCAACCTGAAGATGGCGGTTGAGGGAAAAGACGGCGGTGGAATTGAATCCGCCGAGAATCGAGGAGATTCCGATCACCGGCAAAATGTAGAGAAGCTCCTTCGCCAGCGGGTCGTTCCGTCCGAAGAACATCGCGGCGGGCCACGCGAGCAGACAGGTGAAGATCCACAGGCCGAAGCCGCGCAGCACCTGGATCGTCCACGCCGTGTCAAGGAACGCCGGGTCGTCGCCGCGGCGATTCTGGATGATGCTGGGACCGATGCCGACCTCGGAAAACATCTGCAGCCCCTGCATGAACACGGTCACCAGCGCCATCACGCCGAAAGCCGCCGGAACGAGCATATGAGCGAGAACCAGGTTGCTCCCGAGACGAATGACCTGCGCCCCGCCGTAGCCGAAAAGCGTCCAAGCCGACCCGGCAAGGGCTTTTTTTCGTGTTTCCGGTGCGGCCATCAGATCACGCGGGTTGCGGGCATCGGATCGGCCGTCCGGATCGCTTCTTCAAGTCCCGTCGCCGAAAACGCCGCAGGAGAAACGAGCAGGGACGACAGGCCGCCCGCCGCGACCATCAGGACGGGATTGAAGAACGCATTGAAAAGGCTGTCAGCCATAAAAAGACAGAGACATATCGCAAAAGCCGTCGCCGGTGCCACCAGCGGATCACCGAGACGGCGTGAGGGAATTTTCCAAAAAAACAGGAATGGCGCGAGAAGAATACTTGCGCCGAGGGCGGTGAGCCCGAAGAGCCCGTTCTTTCCAAGCGTGAGGATCCACATCCCGTCGGGCACGGAAATAAACCTCCCGTTCTCATCGGTGACGAACGAGCGCTGGTAGCCGGCCCATCCGAAAACCGGGCGCAGACGGGCTTTCTCGACGAGAAGATTTTCGTTGAAAAGCCGGAAGGATAGCGATCCGACCCGCTCCTCGTTTCCGGTCAGTTTTTTGGAGGCCTCGATCAAATGCTGGCCGTCCCATGCTCCCGTGGCGCGCAGGTTCATGTAGGCCAGGGGAAGAATCAAAAGCAGAAGCAGGGGGATCTTCGTCCGCAGCATCACGGCCGCCTGGAACATGGCCAACGCGAGCACACACAGCATGAGCGCCCCCGAGGAACGCGAGATGACCAGGATGACCGAAAGGCCGGCCACAGCCGGAAACAGCGGGATGTTCAACCACGGAACCACGCGCACGATGGATTTGCGCAAGAAGAACACCCACCCCATCACCACCGCGGACGCATTGTAGATGGCCAGTTCCAGACCGTGCTTCATAAAGACCGACGGCCGGTAGCCCACGCCCCGCTTCGTCTGGCTGAAGTCGTGAGGGTAATAACCGTAAAAAATAATATGAAACTGCGGGCTGATGACCATTTCGATCAATGCGAGCGGGGCGATGACCAGTGCCCCGATGAACATCCCCAGACCCAGCTCCTTCAGCCCATCATAGGTTCCAAAATAGAGGCGTCCGGCCAGATAAGGAATCCCCCAGTCCACCGCCATTGGAAGCGCCGCCCCGCAGCCGTCGTAGGGGCCGAGTCCGTTGCTGACCGAGGAAAAGAACGGGGCGAGGCACCAGCAGACCATCGGAATGTCGAGCCAATGAAAACGGAACGTCCGGAACACGCCCGGATCCTTCACCGCGATGCCCAGCAGAACCGCGAGGCAAATGGCGTTGGTCTTCATGTGAAACGGGATGCCGGGGATGCTGTAGATCGCGGTCTGCGAGGACGGCAGGAAGAGCCACCCGATCACGACCACCGCCACCGCCGCCGTCCGCGGCGGATATTTTCCGAACAGATACACGGAAAGGAACAGGATCCCGAACATCGCGATGTGCACGAGAGGCGTCATGATGCGGGAGGGCGAACGGAAGGAGGTGTGCCCCGCTCGAATCGGACAAATCCGCCGGATCCAAGCTGGTTGTGTGGTTGCTCCCGCATCGTGTTGGCAGACTAGCACGCGGCCTCCGCCACAGGCAATCTTGTCCTCACGGCAGTTCCTGGATCAGCCGGCCTTTTTCCGTCATCCGGTGAGGGGAACGGGATTGCAGAAGACCGTCGGGGATGGCAACGTGGCGGCAGCGTTATGAAAATCGCGATCGGAATCATGGCCTACAACGAGGAGCGCAACATCCGCGCGACGATCGCTTCGCTGGCCGAGCAGACGTTGTTTGAAATCCCGGGGCACGACGTGTCGGTGCATGTGGTTCCCAACGGGTGCAAGGATGCGACGGCGGATCGCGCCCGCGAGTCGCTCGGGCCGTTTGCCGCGAGGCATCCGCGCGCGGTTCTGGAGGTCAACGAAGTGGCGGAGGCGGGCAAGGCAAATGCCTGGAATCACTTTGTGCACGGCTTCAGCCCGCCAGATGCGGAGGCACTGTTTTTGTTGGATGCGGACATCCAGTTCGGCGAGCGCGAATGCCTCGCACGGGTCGTGGAAGCACTCGGGGAGAACCCGCAGGCGGTCGTGGCCGTGGATCTGCCGCTCAAGGACATCGCCGCCAAGGCGGCACCGAGCCTGCGCGAGCAGATGTCAATTTCCGCTTCCCGGCTCCAACTTGCGGGCGCTCCGAAGATCGCCGGGAGCCTCTACCTCGCGCGGGCGTCGGCGCTGCGGCGCTTCTGGATGCCGCTCGGGCTCATCGTCGAGGACGGTTTCGTGAAGGCGATGCTGCTCACCGACAGTTTTCACCAGCCGGAGAATACCGGGGCGATCATCCGGGCCGCCGGGGCCACGCATTATTTCGAGGCCGTCACGGGATTCCAGGCATGGTTCAAACACGAGCGGCGGCTGGTCAACGGAACCGCCGTGAACATCCTTCTTTTCTCCCACATCCGGGCGCTGGTCGCGCAGGGAAAGAATCCGGGCGAGGTGATCCGCGCGAACAACGAGGCGAACCCCTCGTGGGTCGCGGAGATGGCCAAGAGCTACCGCGGCCCGCTGCCGGGTGCCGCCGAATTCGTGTCCGAGCCGCTAAAAAAACTCGGACGCCTCCCGTTTTCCAAGCGGATCATGGCACTTCCCGTGGCCCTCCTGCGGGCGGCGCTCAACGTGGCGGTCTGCATCGTGTGCCAGGGCGACGTGCGGGCAGGCCGGCTCCGCTGGTAGCTTTCAGGTCACCGGCCCTGGAGAGCAAGCAGCCGGCTGATGAGGACCAGCTTGGATTTTCCGTGGAGCGAGTGGTAGATCCAGTTGCGGCCGAAGACGGCCCGGAAAATCCTGCGGCTCCGGACATAAAACATGCAGTGAAAACGCGGATCAATGAGCTGGAGCGCGTCGTTTTTTTTGAGCACACGATCGATCGCCACCTGATCCCAGAACGGATCCGGGTCGAGGAGGGATTCCTCGAACATCGCCGCGACTTCCTTTCCCGGGCGGAAAAGAAGAACCCCGCTATTGAGTCCCGCCGGGGGTTTGTCCATCACGCCGCCGACCTTTCCGGGTTCGACGAGCGGCAGGGCCGGCGCGTCTTTTGCAATGAGGATGTCCGAGTCGAGAAAGGCGACCATGTCCATGGATCGCACCCATTCGAGATCGTGCAGGCAGCACTTCTGCCACGTGAGCTTCTTGCCCGGCAGCTCGCGGATCGGCCGATCCCTCACAAGGGTTTCGTAGCCGTGACGGCGCGCGTAGGATTCAAAACGCGACCGCGAATACGCGTCGAAGAGCGCCCTGTATTTTTCCCCGATGACAATCGTGACCAGACCGGTTTTCATTTTTTTTCTTCCGTTTTTTCAGTCGGCGGCGCGGGGGCTGCCGGAGCCCCGCGCTTCCGGAATTTCGCCGGGAGTCCCGCAATTTTTTTCCAAACCTTGGAGGCGCGGGCTTTTTCCAGGATGGCCTTGCCGGTTTCGTGCGTCCGGGCTTGGAACGCGACGTGGAGCGCGGAGACGGACAATTGGGCGGTCGAGATGCCGGCGAGAGAATGAAGGCGCATCGGGTCGGGCCGGCTGAAGTTGAGCAGAGTCGTCACGGCGGGCACGCCGCCGGCGGCAGCCGACGCGACCGTGCGCCGGGCTTCGCGGTAGAGCGCCACATGCTGCCGACCGGTGACGACGACGACATCCGACTTCAGCCCGGCCTCGTGCGAAATATCCGAATGGGGAAAGGCCACGAGGTCGAGGACGACGGCGTCGTAGGCTTTCGTGGCACTGGCAAGGAACGAGTCGAGAGAGGAACGAACCCGATCCTCCGGGATCCCCGTGACCCAGGGAAGCATTTCCACCGCGCCTTCGGGATCCGTCTCCTTGTTGCCCCACGGCGACGGAGGAGGGGAGGTGGCGTCGAGGCCCGCCGCCGCAGCCAGGCCGGGTGTTGGCGTCGGGAACTCGGCAAGCAGAACCTTGAAACCGTGCGACGAGATCGCCCGGGCGAGGTTGAGCGCGATCGTCGTGTTGCCCGCCCGCGGATGGATGCCGACGCAGGAAAATATTTTGGCATTCCCGCGCTGGTGTTCGAGGATGAGCCGGAGGGCGAGATCGCGGAGGGCGGCTGCGGCCGGGTGCCGGGGGCGGTCGAGAAGGATGCGCGCAAACGCGGGATCTTCCTTTTCGTCGGTCGTGGCGGGAACCGGCTCGGCCCCCTCGCCGCCGACCGCCGCGCCGAATTCCTCACGGCTGCGAATCCGTCCGTCCAGGAAATCGAAGAGCAGGCAGGTGCCGCCGACAAACCCGAACGACAGAACAAGCACGATGAGCCGCAGCTTCAAGGCATTGCTTGAAGCGGGTTTCTCCGGTGGGATCGGCAACTGGTCAATGGTGACCGGAAGGGGGGATTTGGCTTCGAGCTCGACATCATCGATGCGCGTGTTGATTGATGCGAGGCGGTCGCGGAGCTGGCCGAGCCCGAACGTGAGTTCGTTCGCCGCAAAGATCCCCTCGGAAACCTCGGTGGCCTCCTCGTTGGCAACCGCCAGGTCGCGTCCCAACTGCTCGGACTTCTGCCGCACGGAGTCGTAGGCGTTCTTGGCCTTGATGACCGCGCTGGCAAGTTCGAACGCGCGCTTCTCGGTCAGGTTTTTGATCGTCTCCTCGCCGACGCGCCTTTTGTAATTGGCCATGTATTCGTTCATCGAGGCCATCCGATCCTCGATGTATTTGCGATCCGGGTTTTCCGGTCTGAGCCCGTCGATCGTGGCGCGCAGTTCCTGGGATTTTCCGTAGGTCCACTGCGTGATCTGGTTGATGCCGAAATTGTCCGCGACGCGTTCCTCGGCGAACGGTGCCAAGCTGGCCTTGGCGAGGGTCTCGCGGTCTTTTTCCGCCTGATCGAGTGCGGCGGCTTTCGTGAGGGTGTCCGCCTGGGCATCCCAATAGAGCTTTTGGATGAGGTTCATCTTGCCGAGATCGGTCGCGTAATCCGCTCGAAGGAACGAGCGGTTGCTGAAGTGGCTGGCGAGATCCAAAATGCGTTTTTTTTCCTCGGCACCGCGCACGGAGATTCTGTCCTTTTCGGAATGGAGGTAGTTGAGCCGGGAGGCGTATTGTTTTTCCTGCTCGGACTGGAGCTTTTCGATGAGGCTGGAGAGCACTTCGTAGAGGGTGAGGGCCAAGCCGTTGGATTCTCCGGCATTGAGAGAGACATGGATGAGATACGTGCGCTCGACCTCCTTGGCGACGAGTCGCGACATGAGGCTGTAGATCGCCGGTTCGGAGGAGCCGAGGCCCTTGAGAAAGTTCGGGCGCTTTTCATCGGGGATTCTAGCCAGGGCGGTCTGGAGCACGTCGCGATCCAGTATCCTCAGCACAAGCGTCCTCTGGAAAACGCCGACGTCGCCTTGAATGGATTCGCGCTCGCGGCCCGTCAGAGTGGGTTCCTTGCTCTGCTTGATCAGGAGCGCGCCCTCGACTTTGTAGATGGGATGGATGAACGGGATGACAAGAAAGCTGAACACGAGAAACGTCGGGATCCCGAGACCGAGGATGAGCGGACCCCGCCGCCAGAGGAAATCGAAAACCCGGAACGGCTTGGATGTTTTCGCATTCTCAAGCCGTCCGCGCTCGATCGGCGTGAACCGGGGCGAAGGCGTGGCGGGCGCGCTCAATGGCCTCCTCCGCTGCTGCTGCTACTGCTGCTTCCGCTGCTACTGCTGCTGTTTGATCCGCCGCCGTTGAGGGAGTTTCCGTAGAGAACCGCCGACATGCCATTGAGAAATCCGAGCCCGCTGATCATGTTCGCCGTGACGCCGACGACGGTGAAAAACGGCGCGATCTGCGAGGTGAAGTAGTTGAACTTGTTCAGCCCGGTTTCGGGCAAGTAAATCAGATCCCCCGCCCGCAGGATGTAGTTTTTGCTGAAGTTGGCATGCCCGACGAGTTCCTTGAAGTTGATCCGCTCGACGACGCCTTTGCCACCGACCTGCCGCACGAGGAAAATGTCGCGCAGGTTGGCGCCCTTGGTCGGACCGCCCGCGGTCATGACGGCATCCATGAGGGTGAGCTGCGAGCGGAGGGGAACGATCCCGGGGTTCCGAACCTCGCCGAGCACGAAGGCGAGCTGATCCTCGCTTTGAGGGATGAAGATCACGTCGCCGTTCTGGAGGCGCGCGTTGAGGTTCATATTGCCCTGTTCGAGAAGCTCCTTGAGATCGATCCACATGACAAGATCCTTGCCGCGGACGATCATGCAGCGGCTGAGAAACGACTTGGCCGTGTCCGCAGGAATCCCGCCGGCAAGCGAGAGTGCTTCGAGCAGCGTGCCAGGTCCCTGGAAGTGGACGGCTCCGGGAATGGCCACGCGCCCGAGGACGAAGACGCGGTTGTTGTTGAAGACCTTCATGACTAGCGTGACCTCCGGCCTATCGTAGTAGACGCCGAGCGCCTTGGTGAATTCGCCCGTGAGCTCGCGCAGCGTCCGGCCCTTGACATTCATGATGCCCACGCGGGGCAGCGCGACCTGGCCGTCGGGGGCGACGATGATCTCCTCGCGGGAGATGTCATCACGCCCGCGCACGAGGAAGGCAAAATGGTCGCCGGGGCCGAGGCGGTAGTCGTTGTCAATCTTTGCGGACTCGGTCTTGATTTTATCGCCGCCGGCGAAGTCTTTTGAGGACGTCTTCATCTCGGCGGTGAAGAACTCTCCCGGTTTGAGCCCCTTTGCGGGCACGTAGAGATCCTTTTTTTCCCCCTCCTCGTAGACGCCTTCCTTGATCGACACGCTGGTGCACCCGGCGAGGCAGAAGAGGGCCGCCAGGGCGGTTGCGGTTGGAATTTGCGTTGTGAAAAACCGGTTCACGAAAGCGGTGGGCTGTTGTGCGCGCGGAGAGCGGCCCGCGCGTCGAACTCGGCGGTGGCGCGGGCTTTGCCAACCGAAAGGCAGCGGCGCTGGTAGGTGTTGAGAAATTTTCGGAATGCGAGGTCGGGATAGCGCGGTTTTCCCGCCAGGCCGCTTCGGACATACCCCCACCACATCGCGAGCCCTCCGATGATCAACGGTGGGCTCGCGAGCCGGAACGCGGAGCTCACCGTCATGTAAAAGAGGCCGGTCCCCATGAAGTATTGCCCGAAGCCGTGGCGCATCCGCCCGGTCAGAATGCTCTTCTGGCTCGATCCCATCGGACGAAGGTGAACAAACCGCAGATCTGGATCGTCCCAGCTGCACGCGATCCAGCCAAGCATCCGACAACGGTGGCAGTCGATCCCGTCCCACATCACCTCGCGAACGAATCCGCCGATCTCTTGAAAACAGGTGGTGCGGTAAAACTTCGTCATTCCGACCGACATCTCATCGCCACATTTTTCGCTGACGAGGCGGCCACCCGCCTCAAAATAGGGTTTTCCGCTGCAGGTACCGAGGCGGGGGGTTGCAGCCATCCTGCCGATGAGGTTTTTGAAGTAATTTGTCGGGAGGTCGAGGTCGAGGTCGAACTTGCAGAGGAATTCAAAGTCATCCGGTCGGACCGTCTCCAAGCCGGCGTAAAACGCATCCACGACGCCGGGGCCGACTGCGCGCCTGCCCCGGTCTTCCCTGCGGACGATTTTCATCCACGGGTGCGCTGCGGCATATTCCGCGAGGATCCCGGGGGTTCCGTCGCTCGATCCGTCGTCCACGATAACCCACAGGGATGGGAGGACGGACTGGGCCAGAACGCTCTCGATGCAACGCCTCGCATACCGGGACTCATCCCGGCACGGAGTGATCAAGATGTAACTTCCTCGATGGGAGAGAGGTTGTAAATCTGAACCCTGGGACGTCATTGCTTGTGATAGGCGGTAAATACTGAGACAAGCCTATCAAGGTTTTTTGCGGATGAAAACTCTTCTTCTACCCTCTGGCGGCCCCTGCGGGCGAGCTTGCCGCGGAGTTCCGGATCCTTGGCAAGCTGCAGAAGGCACTTGGCGAGAGCTTGCGGATCGCCGGGGGAGACGAGGCAGCCGCTTTCGTCGTTGCGGATGAGCTCGCGGATTGTCGGCAGGTCGCCGCTGACAGCGCAGAGGCCGTGGGCCATTGCTTCCATGAGAACGACCGGAATGCCGTCCCGGTCGCCGTCCTTTCCGATCTGGCAGGGAAGGACAAAGATATCTGCTCCGGCAAGGAGGGCAGGGACATCGCGGTTGGCGACCGCTCCGACAAATGTCACGGGAAGCCCTGAGGCGAGTTCCTTAAGACGCGGCATTTCCGGTCCGTCGCCGGCAATCGTGCAGGCGAAGGCTTCGCCGGACAAGATCCGGCAGGCTTCAATAAGCAAATCAAAGCCTTTTTTCGGGACCAGGCGCCCGAGGCCGAGCAGAGCCAGCGTGGGGGCCGTGCGTGAAGGGAGGGGCGCGGCGGGCACCGTGACCCCGCAGCGGATCACCGGATACTCCGTGGCAGGCCGCGGGCAGATCGTCTGATACCAGTTTCTGTGCCACTCGCTGATGCAGGCCACAAAGGCCGCACGCCGGAGCTTTTGTTTGAGCAGGCATCGCTCGCGGAAGAGATCGGCAGCATGGCCGGTAAAGCTGAATGGAATGCCGAGCGCCCTTGCCGCGTACATCCCGATGGTTGCGGCGGAGTGGGCCATGTGGACGTGCAGGTGGGTGTATCTGTGAGCCTCAACCCGGCGTGCGAACGCCAGAGCTGCCAGTCCTTGGAAGACAACTTTCGGACGATCCCGCAGCTTCAAATCAGCCGCGAAAAGGGCATCCATTTTTGCGCGGGCCATCACGCCGAAGGCGCGGAGAGGATGCCGGATTGAAAAGGACAGGGCATCTCGCAGGAGTTGGCCGGTGCCGGCCTCATAAACCGTCTCCGCCCCGGCCGCCATCCGATCCAACGCCTCTTCTCCGAGGTTTTTCTCGGGCGGATAGAGCGAGCCAACGCCCACATCGAGGCCGAGCGACTGAAGGCCGAGGACTTCTTTGTAGACAAATGTCTCCGAGCGTTTCGGCAGGACCGAGCTGAGGTAGAGGATCCTCATGCGGGAGTTTTTGCAGGGAGGATTTTCGCCGGGATCCCGACCGCTGTGGCCCCTGGAGGAACATCCTGGAGGACGACGCTGAGCGCGCCGATGCGGGCGCCATCCCCGATCCGGATCTCTCCCAGCACCTGCGCGTAGGCGCCGAGTTCGATGTCGTCGCCGAGGACGGGGACCCCGCCGCCTTCGTGCCGGTTTCCGATCGTGACCCCCTGGCGCAGCGTGCAGTTCGAGCCGATTTTCACGCTTGAGTGGATGAAGATATTTCCGAAGTGATGGATCCTCAGGCCGGGTCCGATCTCGGCCGCCTTCGTGAAGCTCACGCCGGTCAGCGTCTCGACGATGCGGAAGAGGAGCCAGTAAATCCGGTCGTATAATTTTTGCGAAAAATCGTGCGGGCGGGAGTCGTTCCAGCGCCCGAACCGGTAAACCGTGATCGCCCAGAGCGATTGTTCGCGCACCCAGGCGGATTCCGGATAGCGGGCGCGGTCGGCGTCAAGGTCGGGGATTTTCATCATAGAAACCACAGAAAGGTTGGCCGCAGTTTAATAGGATTTCCACAGATTGAAGAAGACAAATCAGGCATTGCTAAACTGGCCCGAACGTCCGACAGTTACGTAGTCACAAGATTGGTTCGCTCCCACGTGCGGGATGTCGCACGAGCAATATGAAAAAAAAAAGCCCTCGTCGGTTGAACTCTCGCCCGGCAGCGGGCGTCAGCCAGTCAGCCAGTCAGCCAGTCAGCCAGTCAGCCAGTCAGCCAGTCAGCCAGTCAGCCAGTCAGCCAGTCAGCCAGTCAGCCAGTCAGCCAGCGACGTAAGTAAAGATCATTTTCCCATCGTTGGCATCGGGGCGTCGGCCGGGGGGCTTGCGGCGTTCGAGGCGTTTTTCTCGGGGATGCCAGCGCATGTGAACCCGGAGATGGCGTTCGTGCTGGTGCAGCATCTGGCGCCGGACCATGAGAGCATCCTCTGCGACCTGATCCGGCGCTACACGCGCATGGAGGTGTTTGAGGTCGAGGATGGGATGGTCGTGAAGCCGAACTGCGCCTACATCATCCCGCCGGGCCACGACATGGCGTTCCTGAACGGCACGCTCCAGCTGCTCGAGCCCGCCGCGCCGCGCGGCCAGCGCCTGCCGATTGATTTTTTCTTCCGGTCCCTCGCGCAGGACCAGCACGAGCGGGCGATCGGCATCGTGCTCAGTGGCACTGGCAGCGACGGCACGCTCGGCGTGCGCGCGATCAAGGGCGAGGGAGGGATGGTCATGGTCCAGAACACCGCCTCCACTGAGTTCGACGGCATGCCGAGCAGCGCGCTTGGCACCGGGCTCGTGGACTTTGAACTGCCGCCGGTCGAGATGCCGGCCCAACTCATCGCCTACGCCGCGCACGCCTTCGGCAGGTTCTCGGCTTCCGGCTCCATCTCCGCGCCGAAGACCGAAAGCGCGATAAAAAAGATCTTCGTTTTGCTGCGCTCGCAGACCAGCCACGACTTCTCCCACTACAAGCCGAGTACGATCCGCCGAAGGATCGAGCGACGAATGGCCGTCCAGCAGATCAAGGCGATTGACGGCTACGTGAAGTTCCTGCAGAGCACCCCGGCCGAGGTGGAGGCGTTGTTCCGCGACCTCCTCATCGGGGTGACAAACTTTTTCCGCGACACCGAGGCCTTCGGGGAGATCGAGGGAGTGGTGATCCCCCAGCTTTTCAAGGGCAAGCCCGCAGGCGGGACGATCCGCGTCTGGACGGCCGGCTGCTCGACCGGCGAGGAGGCGTATTCGCTCGCCATCCTGCTGGTGGAGCGGATGGAGGCACTCAGGCAAAGCTTCACGGTGCAGGTGTTCGCCACCGACATCGACAGCCACGCGGTCGCCACGGCGCGGGCCGGGGTCTATCCCGCCAGCATCGCCGCCGATGTCTCGCCCGAACGCCTCGCCAGGTTTTTTTCCATCGAGCCCGGAGGCGAAAGCTACCGCATCCACAAAGGCATCCGCGACCTGCTCGTCTTCTCCGAGCAGAGCGTGATCAAGGATCCGCCGTTCTCGAAGCTCGACCTCATCAGTTGCCGCAACCTCATGATCTACCTGAGCGGGGATCTGCAGAAGCGGCTCATCCCGATCTTCCACTACGCGCTCAACCCAGGCGGGTTTCTGTTCCTCGGCACGTCCGAGGGAATCGGCGAGGCCGACGCCCTCTTCAAAGTGCAGGACCGGAAACTGAAGATCTACCAGCGGAAGGAGAGGCATTTCGATAAGCAGCGCGCGGACGCTCTCGCCTTTTCACAGCCGACACCGGCGCTGGATTCCCTCCGGCGGCCGACCAAGTCGGCGTTTCCTGCGAGAATCCCGATGAGAGAGATGACCGAGCACGCGCTCCTGCAGCAGGTCGTCGCGGCGGCCGCGCTGGTCGAGGCCCACGGCGACATCCTCTACCTCCACGGGCGCAGCGGGATGTATCTGGAGCCGGCCACGGGCGAGGTGGGCACCAGCAACATCCTCAAGATGGCCCGCGAGGGGCTGCGCCAGGAGCTGACGGTGGCCCTGCGCAAGGCGGTCGAAACAAAGGACATCGTCCAGGTCTTCGGCCTGAGCGTGAAAACCAACAGCCACTTCACCGGCGTCAACCTCACCGTCCGCCCGATCACGGACACCGCAACCCACGAACCCACGCTCTACCTCGTCATCCTCGAGGACGCACCGACGCCGGGCGAGTCCGATGCACCCGATACGTCCGACACGTCGGACACGCGCGTCGCCGCGCTCAAGCTGCAACTGCGCGCCAAGGAGGAATACCTCCAGAGCACGTGCGAGGAGCTGGAAAGCTCGAGCGAGGAGCTCAAATCCTCGAACGAGGAAATGCAGTCGGTCAACGAGGAACTCCAATCCACGAACGAGGAGCTCGAGACGGCGAAGGAGGAGATGCAGTCGGTCAACGAGGAGCTGTCCACGGTCAATGCCGAGCTGCAAAACAAGGTTTCCGATCTGTCGCAGGCCAGCAACGACATGAACAACCTGATCGCCGGCACCGGCATCGGCACCGTCTTTGTGGACCACCGGATGCGCATCCTGCGCTTCACCCCGGCCGCGACCGAGATCATCAACCTGATCCTCAGCGACGTCGGGCGGCCGGTCGCCCATGTCGTCTCGAACCTAGTCGGCTACGACTGCCTGGTGGCGGACGTGCAGGCGGTGCTGGATACCCTGGTGCCAAAAGTGGTGGACGTGCGGAGCACGGCAGGCAGGTGGTATACGCTGCGCATCCAGCCCTACCGCACGCTCGACAACGTGATCGAAGGCGCGGTGCTCACGTTTGTGGACATCACGGAGATGAAGAGGGCGGAGCAGGCCCTGCAGAAAAGTGAGGAACGCTTCAAAAGCCTGTTCATCGAGGCCCCGCTGGGAATCGCCCTGATCGATTCCCTCACCGGCCGTATCTACGAGGTCAATCCCATGTATGCCAAAATCGTCGGCAGAGCACAGGAGGAAATGAAGCTCCTCGACTGGATGAGCATCACCCACCCGGATGATATCCAAGAAGACCTGGATAACATGGCACTCCTGAATGCCGGAAAAACCAATGGATTCCAGATGGAGAAACGCTATCTGCGTCCCGCCGGATCCATCGTCTGGGTCAACATGACCGTCGCTCCCGCGAAAGTCGATGATCCCGTCCACCCGCGCCATCTTTGCATGGTCGAGGACATCACCGAGCGCAGGTTGGCGGTGGAAGCCCTGCGCAAGGCCAATGACCAGCTCCGCCTCGCGGTGGTCGTGCGCGATGCCCGCGATGCCATCACCGTGCAGGATCTCGAGGGCCGCACGATCGCCTGGAACCCCGGCGCCATGCGGCTGTATGGCTGGAGCGAGGCCGAGGCCCTGGCAATGAACGTGCGCAACCGCATCCCGCAGGAGCTGCGCGAGGGCGCGCTGGATACTCTTGCCAAGCTCAGCCACGCGAAAATCCTCGAGCCCTACCGCACCCGACGCCTCACCAAATCCGGCGCGACCGTCGAGGTCTCGATCATCTCCACCGCCCTCCTCGACGAGGCCGGAAAAATCTATGCGATTGCGACAACCGAGCGCGCCGCGGAAGGGGCCGAGGGTCCGTGAATAATTCTTCTCTGCGAAAATCTGCGCAATCTGTGGATAAAACAGAACTCTATCCGCAGATTTCACAGATTCACGCAGATTTACAGAAGGGAACACAGCCATGAGCAGCAAAGAGAAACTCCCCTGCAGAACCCCCGCATTTCGGAGCGCCGCATCCCATGAATGAGCGGCGTCCAGAGTCCCCGCAGGCGGCCTCCCTTCGCGAGCGGGCGGAAAACACCTTCCGGGAAATGCTCGACAGCTCGCTGGAGAATCTCGATGCCCTGTCGCCGGAAACCCTGCGCGCCTCCCTCTACGAGCTGCGCGTCCACCAGATCGAGCTGGAGATGCAGAACGAAGATCTGCGCCGGGCGCAAACGGACCTGGATGCCTCGCGGGCGCGGTATTTCGACCTCTACGACATGGCCCCGGTGGGATACTGCACGGTCAGCGAGAAGGGGCTGATCCTCGAAGCGAACCTCGCCGCCGCCAACCTGCTGGGTTTAAACCGGGAAGAGATGGTCAAGAAGCCATTCAGCCGCTGGATATTGAAGGAGGACTCGGATCATTTTTTTCTGCTGCACAAAGAGCTTATCAGTTCAAGCGAGCCGCAAAAATGCGAGTTGCGTATGGTGAAGGCCGGGGGCGGGGCATTCTGGGCGCATCTGGAAGCAACCGCCGCGACGGCTCCCGACGGGGCCCCCGCATGCCGCGTCGCGCTGATTGACATCACCGCTCGCAAGCGCATCTCAGCGGTGTTGCAAGCCCGCGTGAGGATCAGCGAATATGCCCTGACCCATTCGCTCGGAGAACTGCTGACGCTGACACTCGACGAAGCGGAGTTGCTGACCGGAAGCACGATTGGTTTTTTCCACTTTGTGGAGGCGGACCAACTCACCCTTTCGCTGCAAGAATGGTCCACAAACACGCACCTGCGGATGTGCACCGCCGAGGGAGGGGGGCGGCATTATCCGGTGGACGAAGCCGGCGTGTGGGCGGACGCCCTCCGCGAACGCCGGCCGGTGATTTACAATGATTACGCCAGCCTGCCTCATCGGAAGGGCCTGCCCCCGGGGCACTCGCAGGTGGTCCGCATGTTGGTCGTGCCCATTCTGCGGAACGGCAAGGTCGTGGCGCTGCTCGGTATCGGGAACAAGCCGGGGGACTACGATTCGGAGGACATCGAGATCACCTCCCAGCTCGCCAGCCTGTCGTGGGACATCGCCGAGCGCAAGCGGGCGGAGAAGGAGCTGCGGGTGAGCGAGGAAAAGTATCGCGGTCTCTTCGAGAGCATGATGGACGGGTTTGTCAGCGTGGCGATGGATGGAAAGTTTTTGGAATGCAACGAGGTTTACCAAGACATGCTGGGGTATTCCGAAACCGAGCTGGCCCACTTGACCTACACGGATATTACGCCGGAAAAGTGGCGCGCGGTTGAAGCCGGTATTGTGGATGACCAGATCCTCAAACGCGGCTATTCCGATGTTTACGAAAAGGAATACCGTCACAAAGACGGCAGCATCTTTTCCGTGGAACTGCATGCCGTATTGACCCGCGACGAACAGGGAAACCCCGCGAGCATATGGGCCATCGTGCGCGACATCTCCGCGCGCAAGCGGGCGGAGGAAGAGCTGCTCAAGAAGAGCGCCGAAATCGAGAGCTTCACCTACGCGGTCTCGCATGACCTCAAAAGCCCACTGGTGACGATCAAGGCGTTCCTGGGATACCTGGAGGAGGATCTCAAAACCCACAGGGCAGAAAGGGTGGCGAAAGACCTGGGCTACCTCCACGGCGCGGCGGGCAAAATGGAGCTCACGCTGAACGAATTATTGAAGCTTGTCCGCATCGGCCATCTGCAGAATCCCCCTATCGCGGTGCCGCTCCAGGAGATCGTGAGCGAAGTGCTGGAACTCGTGGCCGGGCAAATTGCGGAGCTGGGAGTCCAAGTCGAGACCACGAAGGAGCCGGTCTGGCTGTATGGGGATCGACAGCGCCTGGTGCAGCTCTTTCAGAACCTGGTGGACAACGCTGTGAAATTCATGGGCGACCAGCCGGCCCCCCGGATCGAGATCGGCGCGGAGCCCGAAGGCGAAGAGATCGTCCTGTTCGTCCGCGACAACGGCAAGGGGATCGATCCGCGCCACCGGTCGAAACTCTTCGGTTTGTTTGAAAAACTCGACCCGAACATGCCAGGTTCGGGGATGGGGCTGGCAACGGTGCGGAGCATCGTCAAGATGCATGGCGGAAAAATCCACGCCCAATCGGAAGGACTGGGCAAGGGCACCACCTTCCGATTCACCCTCGCGAAAACCGAACGGAACCCCACATCAACATGAACCCACTGATATGCCCATCTATTCCCTCCTGATCCTCGAAGACGAAACGGCACACGTTGAAGCCGTCCGGCGCGCCTTCGAATCCGCAGAACCGCCAGCGGAGATCCGGGTGGCTTCCACTCTGCGGGAATACTGCGAGCTGGTGGAGGCCCGCCCGCCGGACATCGCGCTCATCGACCTCAACCTGCCCGATGGCAACCCGCAGGAGGCACTGAACCTGCTGTCGGGAAACAACCCGTTCCCCGTGGTGGTGATGACCAGCATGGGAAACGAAGCGGTCGCTGTCGCCGCGATGAAACTAGGCGCGGCGGACTACCTCGTCAAATCGTCCGAGACGTTTGCCGACATGCCCCACTTCATACACCGGACAGTTCTCGCACGGGAGGTCGCATCCCATGAATGAGCGGCGTCCAGAGTCCCCGCAGGCGGCCTCCCTTCGCGAGCGGGCGGAAAAGGCCTTCCGGGGGATGCTCGACGGATCGCTGGAGAATCTCGATGCCCTGTCGCCGGAAACTCTGCGAACCTCCCTCTACGAGTTGCGCGTCCACCAGATCGAGCTGGAGATGCAGAATGAGGAGCTGCTGCGGGCGCAAACGGACCTGGATGCCTCGCGGGCGCGGTATTTCGACCTCTACGACATGGCCCCGGTGGGATACTGCACGGTCAGCGAGAAGGGGCTGATCCTCGAAGCGAACCTCACCGCCGCCACACTGCTCCAGCGGGAGCGCGACGCGTTGGTCGGAAGAGGCTTGTCCACCTTCATCTCCAAGGGAGACCAGGAACACTATTACTGGTGCCGGAAGAAACTCTTGGATACGAACCAACCGCAGGAGTGCGACCTCCGGATGCTCAGGCCTGACGGCACGGCATTCTTTGCGCATTTGGAGATCACCGTCGCGCACGACGAAAACGAAGAGCCCGTCTGCCGCGTCGCGCTGATTGATGTCACCGGGCGCAAGCAAGATGAAAAAGCTCTCGCCGCGCTGGCGATGCGCAACAAAACTTTGATGCAATCATCCGGCGATGGCATTCACATAACTGACGATCAGGGAAATGTCGTGGAGGCGAATGAAACATTTTGCAAGATGCTGGGCTATACGAGCGAAGAGGTGTTGCATCTCAATGTCGCGGATTGGGACACGCAATGGTCGCGTGAAGAGCTGTTGGTGAAAGTCAGAGAGTTGATCGCGCACCCCGCCGTGTTCGAGACAAGCCATCGCCGCAAAGACGGGGTGGTCCTCGATGTCGAGATCAGCGGAATTGGAGTCAGCCTGGCCGGCCATGACCATCTCTATGCCTCCGCTCGCGACATCACCGAGCGGAAGAAATCGGAAGAGTCTCTGCGCAATCTCCGGGCGGCGGTCGAACAAAGCGCGAACACAGTTGCCATCACCGACATCCGGGGAAACATCGAGTATGTGAATCCCGCCTTTGAAAAGGCCACGGGCTACACGGCGGCCGAGGCCATTGGGAAAACCCACCGCATGCTCAAATCCGGGGAGCAGGACGCAGGATTTTACCGCCATCTCTGGACAACCATCATGTCGGGGAAAATCTGGCAGGGCGAGTTTCACAACAGGCGCAAGGATGGCTCGCTCTATTGGGAGACGGCGACTATCTCGCCGGTCCAGAACGACAAGGGAGAAACGGTTCGCTACCTGGCGATCAAGGAAGACATCACCGAGCAGAAGCAGGCGCAGGACGAGATCCTGAGGATCAACCGCCAGCTTGCGGAAGCCACGGCAAAGGCGGAAAGCGCGACGGCCGCCAAGAGCGAGTTTCTGGCAACCATGACCCATGAGCTGCGCAACCCGCTCTGCGGGGTTCTGGGTTTTGCGGAACTCCTCTCCGACACTACCCTCGACGACGAGCAGCATTCCCTCACGGAGGGGATCAGAGAGAGCGGCAGCCATCTTTTGGACCTCATCAACGATGTCCTGGATTTCTCCAGCATCGAAAAAGGCGCGCTTGCGATTCACGCCACCCCGTTCGACCTCGCTCATCTCGTGAAATTGTCGTCGGATATCATCCAGAAATCCGCCACCGACAAAGGTGTCGCGTTCCACTGCGAATTGGCAGCCGGTGTCCCGGCGCAGATTATCGGCGACGAGCGGAGGATCCGCCAGATCCTCATCAACCTTCTGGCCAACGCGGTCAAATTCACTTCGGACGGCTCGGTGAGCCTCCGCGTGACGAGATCCGGAAGATTTCTGGATTTTTCCGTCGAAGACACAGGTCTCGGAATTTCTTCCGAAGCACTCGACCGCCTGTTCCAGCCGTTTACGCAAGCGGACTCGTCGATCAGCCAGAAGTATGGCGGAACGGGGATCGGGCTCGCCGTCTCGCAGCGCCTGGCCGAAGCCATGGGAGGCACGATCTCGGTCGTCTCCGCTCCCGGCAAAGGCAGCACGTTCACCTTCCACTTCCCGCTGGAAGTTCCCACAGGGGGAACGGGCGTCCCGCCCGTTACGTTTCTATGGTGATCTGTGATTTCTCTTGCATTTGGGGCGAGTTTGGGGCAATCCATCGGTATGGCGAAGAAGAAAAAGGCGCAGGTGCTGGAAACGAAGGGGGTAACGATCTCCAAAGAACCCTCGACGGTAAAGGGAAATAGATACTCCTCGTATCGCATCACCTACTACAAAGAGGGTCGCAGGTGCCGGGAGAGGTTTCGCACTGAGGCGGCGGCGCAGACGCGGGCGCAGGAAGTCAGGAAGGAGTTGGAAAAAGGAACCATCCACATCGGCACTTTCACGGCGAAGGATCACCACGTTCTTGTCGAGGCGCTGAAAATTTTGGACAAGAGCGGGTGGGATTCCGGGTTGCTTGAGGCGGTCCGGCAGGTTGCGGAGGCGAAAAGGCTGCTGGATGGCAAGGGAACCCTGATGGAAGCGGTCCGGCTGTTTTTGTCCGAGGCGGCGCGGGAAAAACTGGCGGTCATTTCCTTCCCGGATCTAGTGGAGTTGTTCCTTGTGCACATCAGGGAAAAAAAGAAGTCCCGGCGT
>Ga0209697_10000919_pt1 | contig 47703 bp, 35 predicted proteins | sample AliMusrvi5mmetaG_FD_184115 | JGI IMG/M metagenome (GOLD analysis project Ga0209697, IMG submission 184115) | Freshwater lake bacterial and archeal communities from Alinen Mustajarvi, Finland, to study Microbial Dark Matter (Phase II) - Alinen... | ecosystem: Environmental > Aquatic > Freshwater...
GTGTTTCCGGATTTCAGCTCCAGTTCAGCAGCAAACCAGTTTATACGCCAGGTGCGCGATTTGACGTTATGGTAGCCATGAACTCTGCGGCACTGAAAGCAAATCTGAAAGACCTGCACCGTGGTGGCATCATCATTGCTGGCACTGAAGGTTTTGATGAAAAAAATCTGAAACTTGCAGGTTACCCCGCAGGCTCGAATCCGCTGGAAGATGGTTCTCTGAGCAACTATATACTTTTTCCTGTACCTATTCTTCAGCTTACCCGTGAAGCGCTGAAAGAGAGCGGCCTCAGCAGCAAGGAGATCGACCGATGCAAAAACATGTTTGTGTTAGGCCTGCTTTACTGGCTCTACACTCTTCCGCTTGAGGGAACATTTGAAACACTGCGTGCCAAATTCCAGAAAAATGTTCACATGGCCGAAGCGAACATCAGGGCTGTAAAGGCTGGCTATTTCTTTGGTGATGAAACTGAACTCTTTGCAAACCTTGGCCGTTTCGATATTGCACCGCAAAAACAGCATGGTGTCTATCGCAGGGTTACAGGAAACGAAGCATGCGCTATTGCTCTGACCGCAGCATCCAAAAAAGCAGGTCTTCAACTCTTCCTCGGCTCATACCCGATCACTCCTGCCACAGAGATTCTTTCGACTTTGGCCAAAAAGAAAAAGTATGGCGTTAAAACCTTTCAGGCTGAGGATGAGATTGCAGGTATTGTCAGCAGTATCGGCGCGGCTTATGGTGGTGCGCTTGCCGCAACAAACACCTCCGGCCCTGGACTTGCTCTGAAAACCGAAGCACTCGGTCTGGCAGTAATTCTTGAGGTACCCCTTGTTGTGATCAATGTTCAGCGAGGAGGTCCATCAACCGGCCTTCCAACCAAGCCTGAACAGTCTGATCTGTTCATGGCCATGTATGGCCGACATGGAGAGGCACCGCTTCCGGTTATTGCTGCCTGCTCTCCTGTTGACTGCTTCTATTGCACTTATGAAGCCGCAAGAATTGCGGTTGAGCACATGACACCGGTTATCTGCCTTACTGACGGCTATCTTGCACTCAGCTCGGAACCATGGAAAGTCGAAAGCCCTGATAACCTTCCTGACATCACCCCACATTTCCACGCTCCAAGGCAACCTGAAGATCCGCCATTCCTCCCTTACAAACGCGACGACCGTCTGGTTCGCGCATGGGCAATCCCTGGAACCAAAGGGCTTGAACACCGTATCGGCGGACTCGAAAAACAGAATGAAACCGGCAACGTGTCTCATGACCCGGAAAATCATGAGCTGATGACAAAACTTCGTGCACAGAAAATTAATCAGATTGCTGACAGTATTCCGCTTCAGACCATTGACAATGGACCGAAGAATGGAGATTTACTTGTCCTCGGATGGGGATCTTCTTATGGGGCCATTAAAACCGCTGTTGAGCAAGCCATCGAACAGGGTTACAACGTCGCTCATGCTCACTTGCGCTATATCCACCCATTTCCGAAAAATCTTGGGGAAATTCTCGGCAACTACAAAAAAATACTTATCCCCGAACTCAATAACGGTCAGCTTATACATATTATCCGTGACACCTTCCTTATAGCGCCTGAAGGATTCACCAAGATACAGGGAGTCCCGTTCAATGAAATGGAAATACTGATTAAAATCACTGACCTCTTAAAGGAGCTTCAATCATGACCGATAATTCAACAATACCAGTCTTGCCAGTACTGATTGCCAAGGATTTTGCTTCGGATCAAGAACCAAAATGGTGTCCCGGCTGTGGCGACCATGCCGTGCTGCAGCAAATAAAAAATGTTTTACCTGAACTTGGTATTGCTCCTGAAAACATTGTGTTTGTTTCGGGTATAGGCTGCTCGTCCCGCCTCCCTTATTATCTTGCAACCTATGGCGTTCACGGTATTCACGGCAGGGCGCTCCCGATGGCAACCGGCCTTAAAGTTTCACGACCGGAGCTGAGTGTATGGGTTGGAACCGGAGATGGCGACGCACTCTCAATCGGCGGCAATCATTTTATTCATACCCTGAGAAGAAATCCAGACCTTAATGTGGTGCTCTTCAACAATGAAATTTACGGTCTCACCAAGGGGCAGTATTCACCAACATCAAAAATCGGGTTGCGAACTGTTACTTCTCCATCAGGAGTTATTGACCAGCCATTTAATACGGCGGCCCTCACGATTGGGTCTGGAGGCTCATTCTTTGCAAGGGCTTTTGACCGCGACGGAAGATTCCTTCGCTCGATATTGAAACGCGCCGCACTTCACAAGGGAACGTCGCTGGTAGAAATATATCAGAACTGCCCTATTTTTAATGGTGCAGCCTTTGAAGCATTTGCCAGCCCCGACAATAAAGCCAATAACACGGTCTATCTGGAACAGTCGAAACCTCTTATTTTTGCAAAAGGAAAACGGGGGATTCTGCTTGACGGATTTCAGCCAATCGTTGTTGATCTGGACAAAGAGGGCATTTCAAGCAGTGACCTCTGGATTCATGATGAAGCAGATATCAACAAAGCATCGATTCTTGCTCATTTTGCTGATGATCATGCTGACTCGGAAGAGTCTCTTCCAAGACCTTTCGGCGTTTTCTATGCCAAAGAGCGTATAACCTACGAAGATGCTCTGACCGCACAGATCGATGACGCCCAGAAAAACGGCTCTGGAACCTTTGAAGAACTGCTGAAAGGTGACCAGTCTTATGTAATAAAGTAAACAAGGAAATTGAACCAAAAAGCCGGCTTGAACGCTGGCTTTTTTGGTTTCGTGCAGGGCTATGCCTCTTCCTTCCAGACACCCATCGCTGAAAACTTTTCTATCCGGTCATGAACAAGAGCCCCGGGTTCCTTCAATAGAAGCGTCTTCAACTCCTCAATCAGTATACTTTTCAAGGTCCCCGCCATGGCGTCAGGGTCAGTATGAGCGCCTCCAAGAGGCTCAGGAACAATTCTGTCGATAATGCCCTGTCCAAGAAGATCCTCTGCAGTGAGCCGCAACGCTTCTGCCGCCTGCTCTTTATAGTTCCAGCTTCTCCAGAGAATGGAAGAACAACTTTCGGGTGAGATCACTGAATACCAGCTATTTTCAGCCATAAGAATTCGATCACCAACCCCGATACCAATGGCTCCCCCACTCGCACCTTCGCCGATAATCACACAAATTATCGGAACAGTCAGCTTTGCCATTTCGAACAGATTGTGGGCAATGGCTTCGGCTTGCCCCCTTTCTTCTGCTTCTATGCCAGGAAATGCTCCTGGTGTATCAATTAAGGTAATGACCGGTTTTCGAAATTTCTCGGCGAGTTTCATCAACCGAAGCGCTTTGCGGTATCCTTCAGGCTGTGCCATACCAAAGTTTCGGTAAAGATTGGACTTGGTATCACGACCTTTCTGATGGCCAATAATCATAACAGGCTGAGAAAAACCTGATGTACTCTCTTCAATGCGGGCAAAACCTCCGACAATAGCTTTGTCATCACTGAAATGCCGATCACCGGCAAGCTCTGCAAAGCCGGTTGTCATCATGTAAATATAATCAAGCGTATAAGGTCTTGCTGGATGACGGGCAAGCTGTACTTTCTGCCATCGAGTAAGGTTTTTATAAATCGAACGACGGAGCGCATCGACTTTCTGCTCGAGGATCTCTATGTCATTATAGAGCAAGTCGATTTCTGACTGAGTCTGCTCCCTTGTGCTGCTCCTGAGGCATTGGCGCATTTCGTTGAGCTTGGCTTCAAGCTCAAACAGCGGCTTTTCAAAATCAAGGACAACTTTGGTGACCATAGTGCAGCAATCTTAATGATAAAAAAAGCCCATCAAGCAAAAGCTCATGATGGGCTTTAAAAAAGCAGAAACAAGGAAATCACGTTTAACCACCGACCTCTTCCTTCAATGCTTTCCCTGGTTTAAACTTAACAACTTTTTTTGCGGAAATGGTAATAACTTCACCTGTCTGGGGGTTACGCCCTTGCCTTTCCGCTCTGTCACCAATGGTAAACGTTCCGAAACCAACGAGCGCCACATCCTCTCCCTCTTTCAATGATGCAGTGACAACAGTAATAAACGCATTGAGAGCGCGTTCGGCATCAACTTTGGTCAGTTTAGCCTGGTCGGCAATTTTTTCTACTAATTCAGCTTTTGACATATGAATTATTTATTGTTAGGGTTAAAATTAATTTTGTCAAAATACACGCCCTGTCTTTCCGAATTTAAACAGTAGGTGACAAACATGCAATGGCTTTTTACCTTTATCCTTGATTGAATGAACGGTAATTGGTATTCGTCCTGTACTGTGTTATATTCAAGCTATTTTATTTAGGGGAATCAAGAACTTGTACAAGATAATTTTTTTCCGGCTTATGGTCTCAATCAGCAATATTTCAAAAGGTTCAATTATCCGTTTTAAGGGCGAACCCCACAGTATCGAGAGTCTTATGCACCGTACTCCCGGTAACCTGAGGGCGTTTTATCAGGCAAACATGAGAAATCTTAAATCTGGCAGGAATGTTGAATACCGCTTCAGTGCCACAGAATCTGTTGATGTGATCGTCACTGAACGAAAACAGTATCAATATCTTTATCGGGACGGAAGTGACTTTGTCATGATGGACAACGATACCTTCGAGCAGATTAACGTTCCCGAACTCTTGCTTGGCTCCTCATCACGTTTTATCAAGGATGGCATCACGGTAACAATAGTTTTCTCTGATGACGGCTCTATTCTTGCAGTTGAACTTCCTACTTTTGTTGAAGTTGAGGTAACTGAAACCAGCCCGGCATTGAAGGACGACAGGGCAACCAGCGGAACAAAACCTGCAATTGTAGAAACCGGGGCAGAAGTGAACGTCCCCATGTTTATCCAGACTGGAAGCATTATTCGTGTCGACACCCGCACTGGTGATTATATTGAAAGAGTAAAAAAGTAACTATCTTTAAAAAGGTTTTTCGGGACGCGTGTGTTTATAACTTATAAGTAACAAAATATCATGAACCTTAGCGAAATCAAACAGCTTATTGACATTGTCAATGGCTCAGATCTTCAGGAAACCATCATTGAGGAGGGAAACTTTAAAATTATCCTGAGGCGCTCTTTGGCCGCAGTAACTCCCCAACTCCTTTCTGTGCAGGCAGCACCAGCCTTACAGTCAACTCCCCAGATCTCAACCGCTGCACCAGCACCAGCAGAGCCTGAACCAGTATCTGACCTTATCGAGTCACGGTCACCTATTGTTGGTACTTTCTATCATGCCTCTTCACCGGATTCACCACCATTTGTTGCAGTCAATGATATTGTAAAGAAAGGTGATGTGCTTTGTATTATCGAAGCCATGAAGCTGATGAACGAAATTGAAGCTGAGGTCTCTGGTACTATTGTTGAAATTCTTGTTGAAAACGGACAAGCGGTCGAATATGATCAGCCACTGTTCCGGATTAAACCATAATCATTCATCACAAAAAGCCTTGTTCAAGAAAATACTTGTGGCAAATCGCGGCGAAATTGCTTTGCGTATTATGCAGACCTGCCGTGAAATGGGGATCAGTACTGTCGCTGTTTATTCTACAGTTGACGCTGAGTCTATCCATGTCAAATACGCCGATGAAGCTGTCTGCATAGGACCAGCTTTGTCAAGAGAAAGTTACCTGAATATTCCACGTATCATTGCTGCCGCACAGGTGACCAATGCCGATGCTATCCATCCTGGATACGGATTTCTTGCTGAAAATGCTGATTTCGCTGAAGTGTGCGAATCAGCCAACATCAAGTTTATCGGCCCTACAGCAAGAATGATTAACCAGATGGGCGACAAAAATACCGCAAAGGCAACCATGATTGCAGCAGGGGTACCTGTTGTTCCTGGAAGCCCGGGGTTGGTCACTGATCTCAAGCAGGCAATTGAAACTGCGAAAAAAACCGGTTATCCGGTTATCATCAAGCCTACCGCTGGTGGTGGAGGAAAGGGCATGCGGGTGGTCACTGAAGAGAGCCAGCTTGAAAAAGCGCTGAACACTGCACGCAGTGAAGCTGAGCAAGCTTTCGGCAACAGCGGCTGCTATATTGAGAAGTATCTTGAAAATCCACGCCATGTTGAAATCCAGATCCTCTCAGACCAGCACGGCAACACCCTCCATCTTGGTGAACGCGACTGCACCGTCCAGAGACGTCACCAGAAACTTATTGAAGAGACCCCGTCACCGGTTGTTGATGAGGCATTGAGAAAAAAAATGGGTGATGCCGCTGTCGCCGCTGCCAGTGCGATCAACTATGAAGGTGCGGGTACTATTGAGTTTCTTCTCGACAGGCACAAGGACTTTTACTTCATGGAGATGAATACCCGTATCCAGGTTGAGCATCCTGTCACGGAAGAGCGTTATGATGTAGATCTTGTCAAGGAACAGATTCTTATTGCAAGTGGAGAGTCGATTGGAGATCGAACCTTCAGCCCAAAAGGGCACTCTATTGAATGCCGCATTAATGCAGAGGATCCTGAACACATGTTCCGTCCTTCACCAGGAAAGCTTCAGGTATTTCACACACCTGGAGGTCATGGTGTAAGAGTTGACTCACATGCTTATGCAAGCTACGTGGTGCCATCTAACTACGACTCGATGATTGCAAAGCTCATCGTTACGGCACAAACCCGGGATGAAGCTATTGCAAGAATGTCACGCGCCTTGGATGAATTCATTGTTGTTGGCGTAAAGACAACAATTCCTTTCCACAAACAGGTGATGCATTCTCCGGTTTTTCAGAGCGGAGAGTTCGATACCGGTTTTCTGGAAACGTTCAGATTTGAAAAGAAGTAATAAAAAAAGGGAGATGTGAATCTCCCTTTTTTTTAGTCCTTTCTTGATCTTGCCAAGAGATTACTAACGCTCGTTGGCAAAACCCTCTCGGGTTTCTACTATCACTTCGTCACTCCCTTCTCTGGCAGAAGCCGCTTCCTGACCATCACCGGTAAGTTTTATAGCCTTGTATCTCTTAAGACCTGTCCCCGCAGGAATCAGCTTCCCGACAATCACGTTTTCTTTAAGACCTGCAAGATAGTCAACCTTTCCTGCAACGGCAGCATCAGTCAACACCTTCGTGGTTTCCTGGAATGATGCCGCAGAAATCACACTTTCAGTCTGAAGGGCCGCGCTTGTAATACCAAGCAGTACCGGATGAGAGGTTGCCTGAAGGGCTGGCTCAAAAGCAATCATATTTTTTATGTTCTTGCGCAGCTCACGATTCAGTTTGGTTATGTCACGGATTTTGTGAAGCTGACTCTCCTGAATCCTTGCCGGAGCATCACCTTTTTCGGTAATGCGTACCTTTTCGGCAATCCCTTTATTCGACTCAACAAAGGCACTCCGGTCAATAAGGTCACCAGGAAGCAGATCGGTGTCGCCCGGCTCTTCAACACGAACTTTCTGAAGCATCTGACGCACAATAACCTCAAGATGCTTGTCATTGATCTCGACGCCTGCATTAATCTGGTAAACTTTCTGAATCTCGTTCACCAGATACTGCTGCACAGCATTTGGTCCCTGAATACGCAGAATGTCCTGGGGGGATACGGCACCATCGGTCAGTGGATCACCTGCCTTGACTTCGTCGCCCTCGTTTGCCAGTACATGCTTTCCAACCTGGACATAATAAATCTTCTCTTCACCAAAGTCATTTTTTACCTTGATCTCCTTGCTGCTTCGGCGCTGTGAGCCAAAACTGACATAACCGTCAATTTCAGTTACAATTGCAGGATCAGTCGGAATACGAGCTTCAAAAAGCTCAGTGACTTTTGGCAAGCCTGCAGTAATGTCACCACCAACACGGTCTAGGTTTCTTGGCACCTTGGCCATGATATCACCAGGATTAACCTTCTGTCCGTCTTCAACATAAAGATTTGACTTGATCGGCACTGGATAGGTTTTTCTCACCTCACCACTTGCATCAATAATCATCAACCTCGGCTCCCTTGTCTCGGTCGCTCTCAGTTTGGTACGCCAGTTAATGATGGTATGCTGTGAAAAACCGGTCTGGGGATCAACCTCTTCCTTGTAAGTCACCCCTTTTTCGATATCGGCAAATTTAATAAAACCTGGTATCTCGGCAATAATCTGTGTACTGTTAGGTTCACTGCTGAACATCACCTGATCTTTCTTGACAAGGGAGCCGTTCTTGCAGTGAAGATGCGCACCATGCGGAACGATATAGCGCTTCAGAATCTTCCCCGACTCTGGATCGGCAATATTGATTTTACCGTTTTTCTGAATAACGATGATCCTGAGATCCGCCACGCCATCCTCATTGATGGCGGTATGTTCTACAGTCTTGATATCTTCAAACTGAACCTGGCCATCATAGAATGCCTTGGTCTCGGTTTCGGAAATACCTCCCTGAGCGGTACCACCCTGGTGGAAGGTACGCAGCGTAAGCTGAGTTCCAGGTTCCCCGATAGACTGGGCGGCAATAACACCAACCGCCTCGCCGATTTCAACGAGTTCATGCACCGAGAGGTTTGTGCCATAGCACTTCGAACAAATACCGATTTTAGACTCACAGGTGAGCACTGAGCGGATTTCGGCCTCTTCTACTCCGATCGTCTCCTGAATAAGTTCGGCAAGTTCTTCAGTAATAATTTCTCCGGAATTTACAACTACCTTGTTGTTGAGTGTATCGTAAATATCTCTTGCAGCTACACGTCCCTTGATTTTTTCACGGAACTTTATCTGGCCGCTGGTCTCCTCCTCAATGTTACGATGAACATAGAGACCTCGAGTCGTTCCGCAGTCATCAATAGTGACAATGACATCTTGTGCAACATCGTGAAGCCTCCTGGTGAGGTAACCGGCATCGGCCGTTTTCAGCGAGGTGTCAGAAAGGCCCTTACGGGCTCCATGCGTTGAAATAAAATACTCAAGAACAGTAAGCCCCTCCTTAAGGTTCGAGATAATCGGGTTTTCAATAATTTCTCCCGGCTGTCCCGACATGGACTTCTGCGGACGGGCAATAAGTCCTCTCATGCCGGTCAACTGACGCACCTGCTCCCTGGAACCACGGGCTCCGGAATCAAGCATCATATAGAGGGGATTGAAACCGTCCCGATCTTTTTTAAGCTTCTGATATGACTCTTCGGCTACAATATTTGATGTTTTCTGCCAGACATCGACAATCTGGTTGTACCGTTCATTATCGGTCAGCGTACCACGGTTGTATTCCTTAACGACCTTGGTGCTGTCCCGCTGGGCGTTCTTGATATGCTTTACCTTGGTTTCAGGCACAATGGCATCAGAAAGTCCAACTGATAGTCCGCCTTTCATGGCATAATGGAATCCAACCTCCTTGATATTGTCAAGGAATTTTGCTGTTTCAACATTCCCAACCTCGCTACTCAGTCGTCCGATCAGCTCTTTGGCTACCTTTTTATCAATAACCCTGTTAATAAAGCCAATTTCTTCAGGCACATGCTGGTTGAAGATAACCCTGCCAACAGTGGTAAGCAGAATAGTCTTCTTTTCAATCTGTGATTTGAGCCATAGGGACTTTTCCGATTTTGGATCGACAACAGTATCAAGAACTCGCAGCGAATCAAATTTTTGATCAATTTCGCCGCTATACTGCACAAAAATCTGTGCATGCAGACCAACACGCTGTTCATTGTAGGCTATAAGGACATCTTCACTGCTGTAGAAAATCTGTCCTTCTCCGAGATCTCCAGAGCGCGACTTGGTCAGATAATACATACCAAGTACCATGTCCTGTGACGGAACCGTAACCGGTTTACCTGACTGAGGCAGAATAAGATTATGTGAAGACAGCATAAGTAACGACGCTTCGAGCTGGGCTTCCTGCGACAGTGGAATGTGAACCGCCATCTGATCACCATCAAAGTCAGCATTGAATGCAGTACAGACAAGAGGGTGTATCTGAATAGCCTTGCCTTCTACCAGAAGTGGCTGGAATGCCTGGATACCAAGACGGTGAAGGGTTGGCGCTCTGTTAAGAAGAACAGGTCTGCCATCAATAACTTTTTCAAGCACATCCCAGACCACAGGATCCTTCCTGTCAATAAGTTTTTTAGCTGATTTGACCGATTTTGCAATACCTCGATCGACGAGACGGCGAATCACAAATGGTTGAAAAAGCTCTATGGCCATGCTTTTCGGCAAGCCGCACTCATGCAGTTTCAATTCAGGACCAACAACGATTACCGAACGACCTGAATAATCAACTCTCTTTCCTAACAGGTTCTGACGGAAGCGGCCCTGTTTGCCTTTCAATGCATCCGAAAGCGACTTCAGTGGCCTGTTTGACTCGCCTGTCTTAACCGCATTCGCTTTGCGGGAATTATCAAACAAGGCATCAACTGCTTCTTGAAGCATTCTCTTTTCATTTCGGAGAATAACCTCAGGCGCCCGAATATCGATAAGTTTTTTCAGGCGGTTGTTTCTAATAATTACCCTGCGGTAGAGATCATTAAGATCCGAAGTGGCAAACCTGCCCCCTTCAAGAGGAACAAGGGGACGAAGTTCCGGAGGAATAACCGGGACTACTTCCATGACCATATACTCTGGTTTATTTCCCTCGTAAACGTAGGGCTCAGGAAGCTCATCTTCAGGAAAAAGTCCCTGTGGTTTTTTGCGGGTCTTCTTGTGCGGCTCATAACTTTTTCTGAAAGCCTCGACAACTTTGAGCCGTTTCAGTGCATCAGCTCTTTTCTGTTCTGAATTGCTCTCCTTCAGTACCTTGCGTAGATGTATCGCTGATTCATCCAGATTAATATTCTTGAGCAGCATATGGATGGCTTCTCCACCCATTTTGGCAACAAACTTGTCCGGATCTGAATCCTCAAGGTCCTGATTATCCTCATACTCAGTGATAATCTGGAAATACTGTTCCTCGGTCAAACGATCAAGTTTCTTGATGCCCTGTTTTTCACCCGGTTCACCGGGATTGATTACAACATATACTTCATAATAGATGATCCTTTCAAGCTCTTTGGTCGAAAGATCAAGCAGTGCACCAATCTTGCTGGGAACCGAACGGAAAAACCAGGTATGCACAACCGGAACAGCCAAAGAAATATGACCCATACGCTCCCTGCGAACACTTTTGGTTGTCACCTCAACGCCGCAGCGGTCGCAGATAATTCCTTTATAGCGAACTCGCTTGTACTTGCCGCAATAGCACTCCCAGTCCTTTGTTGGACCAAATATCTTTTCGCACATCAAACCGTCACGTTCCGGCTTGAAGGTGCGGTAGTTGATCGTCTCCGGCTTCAGCACCTCTCCCCTTGAATGGGCGAGAATGCTTTCAGGAGACGCTATGCTGAACTTTATTCTTGAAAATTCACCTTTAAGCGGCGATGCTCCCTGTGAAAAAATCATATTCTATATCCTTGTTAAACGACTCTTGTTAACGTCCGTTAATGATGTACACGCTACTTAACCGCATTACTAAGGAACCTTGTCGTCAATACGAATTTCAAGACCCAGACCCTGCAACTCCCTTATAAGGACATTGAATGATTCGGGTATACCCGGCTCGGGCAGGTTCTGACCTTTAACAATAGCTTCATAAGTTTTGTTCCGCCCAATCACATCATCTGATTTAACCGTCAGCATTTCCCGGAGAATATTGGATGCGCCATAAGCCTCAAGAGCCCAGACTTCCATTTCACCAAATCTCTGGCCTCCAAACTGTGCCTTTCCTCCAAGTGGCTGCTGAGTAATCAATGAGTATGGACCTGTGGAACGGGCATGAATCTTGTCATCGACAAGGTGACTCAACTTGAGCATGTAGATATAGCCAATGGTCACTTCGTCATCAAACCGTTCACCAGTACGACCATCAAAAAGACTTACTTTGCCATGTGCCGGAAGACCGGCCCTGTCGAGTTCATGCTGAACTTCCTGATACGTAGCACCATTGAAAATGGGTGTCTTGAACTTGACTCCCAATGTCTTTGCAGCCCAGCCAAGCGATGTTTCATAGAGCTGGCCAATATTCATGCGACTTGGTACACCCAAAGGGTTAAGAACGATATCAACCGGGGTACCATCTTCCATGAAAGGCATATCCTCGATAGGCAGAATTTTGCCAACGACTCCCTTGTTGCCATGACGGCCAGCCATTTTGTCACCGACCTGAATTTTTCTTTTCTGGGCGATATAAACCTTGGCAAGCTCCTCAATGCCAGGCGGAAGCTCATCGCCAACATTGATCTTGTATTTCTCGTTATCCCGCTCATCGGCCAAATCTTTCAACATGAAACGAAACTCCTTGACAAGGCGAACTACATTATCGTTTGTCTTGTCAGAATCTGTCACACCTTTTGAAAAATCAATCGACTCAAGGAATGGCATGACACTGAATTTTGCAAGCACGCTCTCATCATAGCGAGAGCCTTCAGCAACAAGCTGTTTGCCTTTATCACTGTAGATGCCTGTCGAGGTCTTACCATCAAGAAGCTGTTTTATCCATTTGGCAAAGCGCTTCCGCAGGTCATATTCTTTAGAGTCAAATTTCCTGTCAACCAACTCAATCTTTTCCTTGACATCGAGGCCCACCTTTTTCTTACGGCTGAAAAGCTTTGTCTTGATAACAATTCCTTTCATTCCAGCAGGCACATGCATTGAGGCATCCTTGACATCGCTTGATTTATCACCGAAAATTGCCCGAAGCAACTTCTCTTCCGGTGTTGGATCACTTTCGCCTTTCGGGGTTATTTTTCCGACAAGAATATCCCGCTCCTTGACTTCTGCGCCATTTCGCACGATACCGTTTTCATCAAGGTTTCTGAGCGCTTCATCGCTGACGTTATAAATATCGCGGGTGAACTGCTCCTCACCTCGTTTGGTATCACGAACATTCGCTTCAAATTCATGAATATGAAGCGAAGTAAAAACATCGTCATAGACGAGCCTTTCACTTAAAATAATAGCATCTTCAAAGTTATAGCCGCGCCATGGCATGAAGGCAACCAAAACATTTTTTCCAAGCGCCAGTTCTCCATTATCTGTCGAAGAGCTGTCAGCAAGCACTGCACCCTTTTCAACACGTTGCCCAATCTGCACCAAGGGTTTCTGTGAAATACAGGTATCCTGGTTAGAACGCTTGAACTTGATCAGCTTATACGTTTTCACTCCTTCATCAGGATCAAGCATTGATAACCTGACATCGTTGTCGGTATCAATATCGTATCGAATCGTTATATATTCTGCCGTCACATCTTCAAGCACTCCGGATGCTTCTGCTAAAATAACTGAACGTGAGTCCCTCGCAACCTTTGCCTCCATGCCAGTACCAACAACAGGAGCTTCTGATGTCAGAAGCGGAACTGCCTGGCGTTGCATGTTGGCTCCCATAAGTGCACGGTTTCCATCATCGTGTTCAAGAAAGGGAATCAGTGCTGCGGCAGCGCTGACAATTTGTACCGGAGAGACATCCATAAAGTTAACATCTTCTGCCGCTACTACCGGATAATCACCCTTTGTTCTTGCCTGAACTGTCTCAAGTGCTATGTTGTTGTTCTCATCAAGAGGAACACTGACTGGCACAGTAATCTTGTTCTCCTCATCTTCAGCCGAGAGCATCAGAACAGTGTCAGTCACCTGACCCTTCTCTACAACTCTGTAAGGTGTTTGTATAAAACCTTTATCATTGATCTCAGCGTAGACCGACAAAGAGGAAATAAGACCAATATTCGGACCTTCCGGTGTCTCGATCGGGCATAGCCGGCCATAGTGAGTATAATGAACATCTCGAACCTCAAAACCCGCACGCTCCCTGGTAAGACCACCTGGTCCAAGAGCAGAAACCCTTCTCTTGTTGGTCATTTCAGCCAAGGGATTGGTCTGATCCATAAACTGAGAGAGCTGGCTGGTCGCAAAGAAACTTGATACAACACTTGATACCGTGCGCGCATTTATCAGATCCGCAGGAGCGATTTTATCAGAGTCTCTGGAGTTGAGTTTTTCACGAACATTTTTGCCCATCCTGGCCAGCCCGATAACAAACTGTGCAGCAAGCTGTTCCCCAACTGAACGCACACGACGATTGGCCAGATGATCAACATCGTCAACATCAGCAAGCCCATTCACCAGCTTGATGAGATAATAGATGACAGAAATAATATCATAATGCGTCAGCACCAAAATATCCTCACCCGTCGGCTCATCAGAAAAAGACTGTATCGTCTGAAGAATTTTCTCGTAAATGGAATCTGAAAGCTGTTTCAGCTCGGGTTTACCTGAAAGATATTCATTCAGATCATCAAACTCTTTACTGAGCTTTTTCTTGATCCTGTAGCGACCAACCTCGCCAAGATCATATTTTTTCTGATTGAAAAAGGTTCTCTCAAGAAAACTTCTTGCCGCATCTATATCGGGCGCCTCGTTGGCTCTCAGCTCTTCATAGACAATCTCAAGTGCCTCTTCCTCCGTCGCTGAGCTGTCATTGAGAATGGTATTGATAATGATTGATTTATCAGCACCTTTATCCCCACCGACAAAGGTCTTCATTACCTTGACGCTTTTGTAGCCTGCGGCCAGAATCTGCTCGAAAATATCTTCGGTTATCGCGGTCCTGGCACTGACCACCTCACCGGTCTGCATGTCAACAATATCGGAAGCAAGGTATTGCCCGACAAGCTGCTCTTTTTTACTGGATTTAAGAGGAATCTCCTCGACAAGATCAAAAAGAGCGAGAATATCCTCATCTCTTGCAAATCCAATGGCGCGCAGAAGCGCACTGACCAGAAAATTCTTTTTCTGATCGATGTAAACAAATATCTGGTTATTGATATCGGTCTGAAACTCGATCCATGAGCCTCTGGTCGGCACGATTTTAGCAGAATACATTTTCTTGCCATTCGGATGGACCGCTTCACTGAAAACCACGCCTGGTGAGCGGTGAAGCTGAGCTACCACAACCCTTTCAGCTCCATTGACAATAAATGTACCCCGATCCGTCATATAAGGAATCCTGCCAAGATATACCTCCTGCTGAATGGTCTCCTTCCAGTCTGTCTCATCAGCCTCATCCTTATAGGAAAGCTTAAGCTTGACTTTCAGGGAAACATCATAAGTCAGGCCCCTTTCAATACAATCCTCAACGGTGTACTTTGGTTTATCAAAACCATAAGAAATATACTCAAGCAGATAGAGTCCTCTGGTATCAGTAATAGGGAAGGCTCCGCGAAGAACCCTCTCAAGGCCTTGATCCTTCCTTTTGGCTAAAGGGACACTATCCTGTATAAAATTATGAAATGAATCTAACTGAACTTTTAATAAGTCGGGAGGCTCTATAATACTTTGGATTTTGGAAAAGTCAATACAGGGTGTTGTTGTTGCATCGGCCACTTTCACATGCACCTCACTTTTATTCAATTGCATGAATTACTTACAGGTTAAGTCATCACAAATATCAGCAAACGTTAACCGGACAACAAATAACGTCCGGTTGAACCACAATCGTATCATTACAGCAATTATAATCTAAACTGTTCTTATACAAACAGACAAAGCTCCGTTTCATATCGAAACGGAGCTTGCTTTAGTAATGACTTCTTTTCAAAGATCACTTCACCTCTACTGATGCACCTGCGTCTTTCAGTTCCTTGGCAATCTTTTCTGCTTCGTCCTTGGAAATAGCTTCTTTAACCGTTTTTGGAGCACCATCAACAAGATCCTTAGCCTCTTTCAGGCCAAGACCTGTGATAGCACGCACAGCCTTGATAACATTGATTTTACTTTCACCTGCGGCAGTAAGCACAACATCAAACTCAGTCTGTTCTTCCACGACAGGCGCATCACCTGCTGCAACTGCTGCAACACCGGCAACCGCGACAGGAGCTGCACTGACACCAAACTTCTCTTCCAGAGCCTTCACTAACGATGAAGCCTCTGTAAGGGTCAACTTACCAATTTCCTCTACTAGTGTTTCGATAGACATTATTCCCCTCTCTTGTTTAATTTAAAATGTATAGTAATCTCTTTGAGTGCGTAATAGTATTTTTAATCTACTGCTTCTGTTTGGCAATCTGGTCAAGAGCACAGACAAGGTTTCTCATGACTGCATTAACCACCATTGGAACAGAACTGATCACATTGTTGATGACTCCTGCAGCACGGCCAATATTCTCAGTCTTGCTGAGCATCTCTGAAAGTAATTGAAGCTGATCTGGACCGAAAACCACTCCATCTATTGCAGCCATCTTGAACTTCAGCGCCTCATTGGTCTTACTGAACTTCCTGATAACTTTTGCAGGTGCAACCGGATCTTCAAAGCTAAATGCAACTGCAGTCGTGCTTTTAAGGCCTGGAGCAAGCTTGTCCGCCCCAGCAAGATCCTTCAACGCCTTTTTAATCAGGGTGTTTTTTACAACACGATACTCAACTCCTGCTTTCCTGAACTCGTTGCGAAGTTCCGACATCTTAGCAACACTCAACCCCTGGAATTCCGTCAGATATATCCCCTGTGACCTGTTGATCTTTTCAGCAACTTCCTGAACGATCTGTTCTTTTGTATCTCGCTTCATCGTATAAACCGTTTTTATTAGGCGACAAATTTTTCCATTTTAACCTTCACGCTCGGGGACATCGTGCTTGAAAGCGCAATACCCTGCACATACTGACCTTTGGCTGCCGATGGCTTCAGACGAACAACCTCCTTAAGGAAGCTGGAAATATTGGCAACCAGTTGATCAGGCTGAAACGAAACCTTGCCGACCGGGGCATGAACATTTCCTGCTTTATCAACCCTGAACTCGATTTTACCAGCCTTGACCTCCTTGACCGCCTTGGCCACATCCATCGTAACTGTTCCTGACTTTGGATTCGGCATCAAGCCGCGAGGCCCAAGAATCTTGGCGACCTTACCCAACTGCCCCATGACATCGGGAGTTGCAATAATAACATCAACACCTGTCCATCCTTCCTGGATTTTTTCTATGTACTCCTCAAAACCCACCATATCAGCGCCCGCCTCCCTTGCTTCATCAGCCTTGGCCTCTTTGCAAACAACCAGTACAGAAACAGTTTTGCCTGTACCATGCGGAAGCATAACCGTGCCACGGACAACCTGATCCGCATGACGGGGATCAACGCCAAGCTTGACGGCAATATCAACGGTTGCGTCGAACTTCGAAACTGTAATTTCCCTGATCTTCTCAACTGCATCAACCAGATCATACTCGCGAAAACGCTCGATCTTCAATGCTGCATCTCTGTATTTTTTCCCTGCCATTATTTGTTCTTGTCAAAGTGGTTAAATAAAACGGCTTTTCAGCCTCCCACAGCCTGAAACACTATAAGCTACACTCAGTCCTGAATTACAATGCCCATACTTCTTGCGGTACCCCTGATCATCTCTTCAGCTCCCTTACTATCGAAAGCATTGAGATCCGGTCTTTTCAGCTCAGCAATCTTCCGTACCTGCTCACTTGTAACAGAACCAACCTTATTGCGATTTGGCTCGCCTGAACCTTTCTTCAAATTCGCCTCCTTAAGGAGAAGAACAGCCGCAGGTGGGGTTTTAGTGATAAACGTAAAAGACTTGTCTGAGTAAACCGTAATAACTACAGGAATAATCATTCCCGCTTCAGCCTGAGTTTTTGCATTGAACTGCTTGCAAAACTCCATGATATTGACACCTTTCTGTCCAAGAGCGGGGCCGACGGGAGGAGCAGGGTTTGCTGCACCAGCCGGAATCTGAAGCTTGATAAAACCGATTACCTTTTTTGCCATAAACTATTTCAATTCAGAAGCTTAAATTGCTTAAGCCGCTATTATTGGGAAACTGACTTAACCTGTGAAAAATCAAGCTCTGTCGGCGTACCACGACCAAAAAAGCTTATCATAACCTTAACCTTCATTCGTTCAGTACACACCTCATGAACAACACCGGTCAATGAACTGAATGGGCCATCAATTACCTTGACTGAATCACCGACCTTGAACGGCGCCTCAAAAACTGCACGGTGCTCTATATCCTTCTCTGGCTCCAGAATTTTTTCAACCTCATCCGGTCTGAGGGGCGTAGGAACATCATCAACACCAAGAAAACCAATAACAGAAGGGATATCAAGAATCAAATTCCTTGTCTGCTTGTCAAGGACAGCCTCAATAAGCACATAACCCGGAAAAGCGTTTTTGGTTAAACTTCTTTTTTTACCATTTTTAACTTCCACAAACCGCTCATAAGGAACATAAATCTGCAGTATCTTGTCGCCAAGACCACACCGAATTACATCTGCGTCAATTGCCTCTTTAACCTTGCGCTCATGGCCTGAATAAATCCTGAGTGCATACCAGCGTGCAACCGGAACACCCTGAACATCAACATCCTTTTTTTTTGCGCTCATCAATTCGCTCTTAACACTGTTATTTTACAATAACTTCCCCATAACAAAATTTATAACCCAATCGACAAGAAACGTAAACAAGGCCAGAATACCGGAAACCGTCAAGACAACTATAGTCAAATCCTTGATCTCATCCTGACTCGGCCAGATCACCTTCCGCATCTCACTGATGACATCACGATAGTACTGAACTGCTTTACCTATATATTTATTCATGAATACAAGTGCGGAATAAACAACAGTGAAAATTTCTTCTGCGTGCACGTCAGGAGGGAATCGAACCCCCAACCTGCGGTTTTGGAGACCGCTGCTCTACCAATTAAGCTACTGACGTATACCAATCAATACCTCCAAAACATGAGCTGATGATCGGATTCGAACCGATGACCTCTTCCTTACCAAGGAAGTGCTCTACCGACTGAGCTACATCAGCCTTAAACAAAAGAACTGTGGGTAGGGGAGGATTCGAACCTCCGAAGACAGAGTCGACAGATTTACAGTCTGTTGCGTTTAACCACTTCGCTACCTACCCATAACATTCAGAGCTGGTGATGGGACTCGAACCCGCAACCTGCTGATTACAAATCAGCTGCTCTACCAATTGAGCTACACCAGCAGCTCACTCAAAAAACAGGGCTGGTAATATAATGAGAGGTTTTCAAAATTCAAAAGAAAAAAGATTATTTCATATAATCATCTTTTACTGCCGCAAAAAAACCTGCAAGACGAATCGTAGTTTTTCTCGAAACTGCTCTTTGTGAAAAAGCCAGAACCGTATCAATCAACGTTGGAAATACTCGTATACGATTTTTTTTCAACCCTTTAAGTACGGCTTTGACCACCACATCAATTCCTGAAATCGGTAATCGAATGTTTGCCGCATTATGACCGGCACGTCCAAAAAAACCAGTATCGACAAAACCCGGACAGACGGCAAAAACCTTGATCCCTTTGCCCTTCAACTCCACATAAAGCGCCTCAGTAAGCGTCAAAACAAATGACTTTGTCGCCGAATACAGAGCAAGTCCAGGGACGCCCTGCAGACCGCCAAGAGAGGCTACATTGATGATGATTCCTTTTTTCCTTTCAACCATATCGGACAAAAAAAGACGGGTAAGCCGAACCATAGCCATCATATTGACCATCATAATCTCCTGGAGCTTCCCAAGAGGCAGATCATTGAAATCGCCCGCATGGGACAATCCCGCACTATTGACAAGAATATCAACCATTATCTCCTGTCTGTGACAGAATTCATAAACCCTGGCCGGGCTTTCTGCATCACTCAGGTCTTCAACACAGATTTCTACTTTAATTCCCCAGTCTTGCCAAAGCTGCTGAGCCAAAGCTCGCAATTTGTCGGCAGAGCGGGCTACGAGAACAAGGTTATGACCCCTCCCGGCAAATTCACGTGCAATAGCTTCACCAATCCCCATGGATGCACCGGTTATTAACGTAAACATCATACCGGATCAACCCATTTCCCCTGCACTCTGATGAGAGATATCAGTCTTTCAACAGCTTCCTGCTCTGAAATATTCTCTTCTACGCACTCCCTGCCGACATAAAGACTGATGCGATTCTTTCCGGCTCCCACATAGCCGAAATCAGCATCGGCCATCTCGCCAGGACCGTTAACGATGCAGCCCATGATTCCGATTTTCAACCCTTTGAGGTGGGCTGTCCTCTGTTTGATTGCCGCCACAGCCTTTTCGAGCTCAAAGTAGGTTCTTCCGCAACCAGGACAAGAGATAAATTCAGTTTTCGACATTCTGATTCTTGCACCCTGAAGAATATTGAACGCCAGACTTACCTCATCATCAGCAGATAACATGGTATTAAGGGAAAGCATATCACCGATACCATCACAGAAAAGTGTCCCGGTCTGTACTGAACTCTTAATAATACTTTCAAGTCGGTCAGAAACATCTGCTTTGAAGCGAACAAGAAGGGGATAATCCAAAGAACTGCTTTTAAATGCCTGCACGAGCCTCCGATAGACAAAAACAACATGGTCTGACTGTACTGAAAAAAGAAGTCGATGCGCATGGCGCCTGTTGAGCTTTTCTGCAAGATGAACAAGCACTCTTGCAGGAACAGAGTATCCTGACGCTTGATGAAGAAAACATAACTCGACAACCGCAAGCCGCTCATTGCCAATAAGCTGTAACAACTCGTTTTCAAACCTCTCGCCCTCAATAATATCAAACCTTACCTTCGACACCTTATGAAGCAAACGGCCAAAAATTGGTAAATCGCTTGTCGATGCAACAACACAGCGACCCTCCTCCCCCAGTCGTCCAAGCAGTTTATCAAGTGCATCAAGATCACCCTCATTGTTAACTCTAACAGAAACAAACTCTGAACGGATGATATCCTGAGGCTTATCTGGAGCAAGCCTCATCATAATTTCTTCAATAACCGCATCACGATCGGAAAGGGAAGCGTGCACCTCCGTTTCCACTCGCGGCACATTATCTCCTCCTATCGCCATGCCTGCCAGCGCAATCTGGCTCGAAGCCCTTCGTTGATAACTGAACGGACTGAATGGCGGCAGTTCATGAGTTGAAAGAGTATGATTTGCCTGTTTGTTGCGGCTATCAATAACATGCTTCAGAGGAATATGCCCCCTGTCACCATTGACAAGATGAAACTCATTATACTTCTTCACAATAGCGAAACCAACAGGAACCTCATTCACAGGATCTTCAGTCAGGGAAACCCTGATAGTATCTCCCAGTCCATCTTCAAGGAGTGCACCAATACCCATGGCCGACTTGACGCGACCCTCGTCGCCATCTCCAGCCTCAGTTACCCCGAGATGAAGCGGATAAGCATAACGAAGCTCTGCATCAGCCTCTTGCACAAGAAGCCGATATGCCTGAATCATAACACGAACATTTGAAGATTTCATCGAAAACAGGATATCATAATAGCCAGCTTCCTCACAGAACCTTGCAAATTCCAGCGCTGCTTCAACCATACCTTCAGGAGAGTTCCCGTATCGACCGACAATCCTGTCGGACAAGGAGCCATGATTGGTGCCTATTCTCATGGAAACCCCATATTGACGGGTTTTTTCTACCAGAGGCGCAAATTCCAGGCGAACATGTTCAATTTCATTCAGGTACTCCTCTTCCGTATACTCGTTGCTTGAAAATTTTTGGCTGGTGGCGTAGTTGCCCGGATTTATACGGATATTTTCAACAAATTCAACAGCCTTGAGTGCCGCTCGGGCGGAAAAGTGTATATCCGCAACAAGTGGAGTATCAATGCCGTCACGGCGAAGCTGCTCTCTGATATACCTGAGATTTTCAGCATCCTTCTCTGTAGGTACCGTGAGCCGGATAATTTCACACCCTGCGTCATACAGCCTCCTGCACTGTTCGACCGTCGCCACAGTATCCATCGTATGGGTATTGGTCATAGACTCTACCCTGATCGGCTGATACCCACCAAGAGAAATGGTTCCGAAAGCGACTTCACGGGTAAAACGGCGGCGATACTGATACATTTGCTTGTCCAAAAGTTTGATGAAATCTATTTTTCCCTGATGATAAAAAGAGTTTCACCTGGTTTACGGAAATTATACCTCTCTCGGGCAGCTTTTTCTATGCTGTCGGGATCACGGGCATGCCGAATACGCAGCTCGTTATCAATGATCTTTTTTTGCTCAACTTTCTGTCTGTCAAGAAGCCTTATATGATCAGCCTCCATGCGGATTCTTTTCACAAGACCAAAATCGTCGAAAAGCATCCAGAAGATGAAATAAACAACGGCTACCCAAAAAAGCATTTTTTTAGGGTGGGCATAAATATACTCCCAGATTGTATCAAGATTTTTTTTCACGTTTCTAAACACTTTTGTTTGCAGAACACTGCAAAAGGAACAGCAGAGGAGAAACGCAAAAGGAACCCTTTCGATTAAAAAAGGGTTCCCTGCAAAGTTTCTTTATACCCGGAAAGCTTTCTTGCCCGGGTAACGAGCCTGGTCGCCAAGTTCCTCCTCGATACGAAGCAGTTCATTATATTTTGCCATACGGTCGGAACGCGACAAACTGCCGGTCTTGATCTGGCCTGCATTTGTTGCAACAGCAATCTGGGCAATTGTGCTGTCCTCAGTTTCACCGCTACGGTGACTGATAACAGAAGTGTACCCATTAGTTTTGGCAAGGTCGATAGCCTGGAGTGTTTCGGTCAGGGTTCCAATCTGATTGACCTTGATCAGGATGGAGTTCGCTACACCCTTTTCAATACCATCGGCAAGTCTTTTGCTGTTGGTGACAAAAAGATCATCACCGACAAGCTGTACTCTTGAACCAATTTTGTCCGTCAGAATTTTCCAGCCTTCCCAGTCATCTTCAGCCATACCATCCTCAATTGAGATAATCGGATAGTTGGTCGCCCACTTTTCCCAGTATTCAGCCATCTCAAGAGAGGTGAGCTCCTGTTTTGAGGATTTCTTGAATACATAACGTTTCTTTGCTGAATCGTAAAACTCAGAGCTTGCTGGATCAAGGGCTATCATAACCTGTGCATCAACCAACCCTCCCTTGTCAGTCGGTAAACCCGCTTTATAGCCAGCTTTGCCGATAGCCTCAATCACCAGCTCAATTGCCTCTTCATTAGAACGCAAATTCGGAGCAAAACCACCTTCATCACCGACAGCAGTGCTCAAACCTTTGCTTTTCAAAAGAGCCTTGAGTGCATGAAAAATTTCAGCACCACAACGAAGTGCATCTGAAAAAGAGTCGAATCCTGCCGGCATAATCATGAATTCCTGAAAATCAACGGTATTGTCGGCATGGGCTCCACCATTGAGCACATTCATCATCGGAACAGGAAGGGTATTGGCCATAGTACCACCGATATAACGGTAAAGTGGCAATCCGCTATATTCTGCACCTGCCTTGGCACATGCCAAAGAAACACCAAGAAGAGCATTTGCTCCAAGCTTTGACTTATTCGGCGTTCCGTCTAAAGCAAGTAATGCCTCGTCGATTTCCTCCTGTTCAGTAACGATCATACCCGTCAAAGCATCATTGATAACAGTATTTACATTTTCGACCGCCTGAAGCACCCCTTTTCCAAGATAGACACTGGCATCGCCGTCCCTGAGTTCCACAGCCTCATGAACGCCTGTCGAGGCGCCGCTCGGTACAGCCGCACGACCGAACGAATTTTCGGTGTAAACATCAACTTCTACCGTTGGATTTCCCCTTGAATCAAGGATCTGACGGGCGTGAATTTTCCTGATAATAGGCATAACAAAATATTTAGGGTTGTTACGTGCTTTTTATGCGAAAAGGAATTTCAAGGTCATTATTTAATAAAGATAGATAGCCAAAAATATATCTTTTTTTTTGAACCTTTTCATTGTCACCAGAACAGCAAAACTGACTTTTTTTTGTTTATTATTTGTTGAGCTTTATAAACGACAGCCCACTATTTCGTTATCAGTCAAAAAAGGAGTCATGCTATGCAAGCCGTACAACCGGATCAACTGCGAAATATTGTCATTACAGGCCATGCCGGAAGCGGCAAGACCATACTCACCGAGTCGCTTGCCCTGACGATGGGCATTGTTAACCGTCTTGGCAGTATCGAAGAAGGCACCACTCTTTCCGATTATTCCGCTGATGAAATTGAAAGAAAACACAGTCTTAACACAAGCCTCATCAATGGATTCTGGAATGATCGTAAAATCAATATTATCGATACTCCCGGATTGCTTGACTTTCATGGAGATGTGAAATCAGCAATGCGGGTGGCCGACACCGTCCTTATAACCGTTAATGCGGCATCAGGAGTTGAGGTGGGAACTGACACAATCTGGGAGTATACCAAAGAATACTACAAACCCACCATGTTCGTGTTAACCAAACTTGATGCTGACCGCGCTAATTTCAAAACAACCATACAGGGACTTCAGGATCATTTCGGCCATCTTGTTACACCTATACAATTTCCCGCTGATGAAGGCCTCGGCCACCATACACTTATTGATGTCTTGCTGATGAAGCTGCTGGAATTCAGCCCAGACAAACCTGGAGAGATGATCGTTTCTGACATTCCAGATCTCTACCTTCAACATGCAGAAGATCTTCATCAGCAACTTGTGGAAGCCGTTGCTGAAACGGATGAAGAGCTGATGAACAAGTTTTTTGAAATTGGAACACTGACAGAGGAAGAGTTGAGAACCGGAATCAAATCCGCCCTTGTTACCAGAACTTTTTTCCCTGTTTTCTGTACATCGCCACTTCATCTGATTGGATCAGAACGGCTGCTCAATGTCATCGTGAACATCTGTCCCTCCCCAATTGAGCGTGGCCCAGAACATGCGCTCTGTACTGTTGATGACACAAAAAGCATGATTCAGCCAAACCCTGAAGGAGATACCATTGCCTTTATTTTCAAGACAATGTCTGAACCTCGCGTCGGTGAAATCTCATACCTGAGAGTTTATTCAGGCCATATCGAAACAGGTCATGAGCTGATTGATGTCCAGACCGGACAACTTGAAAAACTTGGTCAAGTCTACACTATTGTCGGCCAAAAGAAAAGTCCGGTTGAAAAACTGCTTGCGGGTGATATCGGAATGGTCGTAAAGCTGAAAGATGCTCATACTAATGACACTCTTGCCGACAAGGGGACAAGCTGTCTTATAAGCCCCATTATTTTTCCATTACCAGTCCTAGCTACAGCGATTATTCCTGTTACCCAGGGTGATGAAGAAAAAATTTCAGCTGGCTTGCATCACCTGCATGAAGAAGATCCAAGCTTTGCAATTGATCACGACGTGGAGTTCAACCAGACCATCCTCAGAACACTTGGAGAAACACATCTTGATACCATTATCAGCAGACTGCAGGCAAAGTTTAACGTCAAGGTAGATATTGCCCCCATTAAAATTCCCTATCGCGAAACGATACGTATTCCCTCATCAGCGCAGGGAAAGTATAAAAAACAGTCTGGAGGCAAAGGACAATATGGCGATGTCTGGGTAAAGCTTGAACCTCTTGCTCGCGATACCGGATTTGAATTTGCAAGCGAAGTTGTTGGTGGTGTTGTACCTACAAGGTACCTTCCTGCTGTAGAAAAAGGACTTCGGGAAGCCATAACCAATGGGATTATGGCTGGTTATCCTGTTGTTGATCTTAAAGCCATTGCCTATGACGGATCTTATCACCCTGTCGACAGTTCCGAATTTGCCTTTAAAATTGCGGCAAGCATGGCTTTTAAAAGTGCATTTGACAAAGCAAAACCTTTTCTCCTTGAACCTATTTACGCACTGAATGTCTATGCACCGGAACAATATACAGGAGAAATTGTCGGTGATATTTCAAGTAAACGGGGAAAAATTCTTGGTATGGATTCTGACGTACGGATGCAAATAATTCATGCACTTATCCCACAGTCATCTCTGACAACCTTCCATCACGCATTGACGAGACTGACCCAAAGCAGAGCAAGGTACACTTACAATTTCAGCCATTATGAGGAGGCTCCACCAGACATAGCCCAGCAAATTATTGCTGATAAGAGGCCTTGATTGCAAAAAAAGTTTTACCATGAATAGCCCTTTCAGAACGTGGCTTTTCATGGTAAAAAACCTTAACTACAGCAACCCGAATATTGACTTTATTTTAAGCCACCAGACAATCCATATAGCCTCTCGAATATTTTTTTTGTTCATTTTTGATTTTCCAACAGACCGGTCAACAAAGACAATTGGAATTTCTTTTATAGAAAAGCCTTTTTTCCAGACTCTGAAATTCATCTCAATCTGAAATGAATATCCCTGAGAATTTATTCTGTCAAAATTGAGCTCCCTCAATACCTCTGCATGAAAGCATTTAAAGCCACTCGTTGGATCTGCAACAGGCATACCTGTAACAAGACGAGTATAGATACTTGCAACTTTTGAAAGAATTAACCTGCCCAACGGCCAGTTAACGACATTCACCGTATTATTCATGTATCGAGACCCGATAATCAAGTCAGAACTGTTCATTGCTTCCAGAAAGCGTTCTATAATTACGGGATCATGAGAATAATCAGCATCCATTTCTAATATATACCGATAACCCTGCTGCAAAGCGTACCCGAAACCAGCAATATATGCAGTACCAAGTCCTGACTTTTGTCCCCGCAGCATCAAATACAGCCCCCTTGTCGTCAACTGCATTGCACGAACAATGTCTGCAGTTCCGTCCGGGGAATTGTCATCGACCACAAGAATATCAATCGAGAAAGGATAACGGTCAGCAAGTTCACCGAGCAGCCTACCAATATTTTCAGCTTCATTGTACGTTGGAATAATGACAATCGCTAAACCTAGAGGCGCTGTTTTCTGACCGGCCAAAACGGAAGGGTACTTTAGAGTAACATTCTTTGGTTCCGACATATAAAAGTGAGTATCGGTAAAATAACAAAGCACTGCCTGTTTCAGGCAATGCTTTGTTGAAACGCCATTCATTATACGGCCTTATTACCTCGCCTCTCTATGAAATCTGTGCAGAAATCTCAGATCAAAATCAAGTCGTTCCGGCGGGGTATAAGTAAAATCAAGAACTTCTCCATCAGGAAGAACTTCAATAAGTGCTCCCGAAGGACATTCATCTGATGAAAAACAGGCTGCACAGGAAATACAGGCATCTTGGTCAATATAACACCTGAAACCTCCCTCCTGGACATCACCGTAAAATTTATAGCCGATGGCATTGACTTTGGGTGGACATGTATCAAGACACATTCCACAGCCTACACAAAGATTTTCAATAATAAAGTAATGGGATTTCGCTCTCGGTGTTGCTTTTTTCAATGCCGGTTTTGTTTCATCTCCTGCCAGTGCATTTTTATCAGCAGTGATATTTGCCTCTGATGCAGATGCAGCAACTGGAGCACCCTTCGCAACTGGAGCAGGCTTTGAACCAGAAGGTTTTACCCCTGCTGGACCGGGCTTTGGTCCTGCTGCTGGCTTAGGAACTACCTTTGGTGCGGCTTTTTGCACAGGAAATGCCGATTCCTGTGGCACTCCGCATCTTCCAAGATTAACATTCAGCGATGCCAAACGAGGTTTCCCTTTTTTGTCCTGAGGAATCTCTTTTGGCTTTGCCTTTACCTCCTTTGCTGCAGGCTCCTTCACCGTTGATGCAGGTGGCGGTAACTTCGGCGCTGATGGTGAACCCTTTGGCGCAGGAACTGACGATATATCTGGTTTTTGTACAGGATCGGCCATAAAAACCCTCCTCTTTAATTACATGATAAACTTTAGTAGTAAAGGATTCTTGCCGGGAATGCGTCAAGAGATGCACGCCCGGCAAGAATAGATTCAAGCAATCAACTTAATCAGATAGTCAACAACCTGCGTCAGCATAACCTGACCAGATACCGCTGCATCTCCCACCTGCGGTGGCAAAGGAGTGTCAGTCTGATAGAAGCCATTACCAATAAAAAGAAAGACCAGCATAAATACACCACTGAAATAAAGGAATGTACCAGCCATCTTTGAATCTGATATGGTCAGCACAGGAAAGCGGAACGAAACATCCCTGTTAAGAAACTTCTTTCCAAGCCAGCGGATAGTTCTTGTTTGAATATCAGCACCTTCAAGACGTGAACCACGATCTTCAAACCATACAGCAAAGCTGATAAACCATACAAGGTGACCAATCATAAGAATGGTAGAAAGATGCGAGCTTGAGAATATCGTCACCGTTTCTGTCCAGAAATAGTAGAAAATACCGGACGTATAGTGATGATGGAGACCTGCAACAGAATCCCAAGCCTTTGCATCAGCAGCAGGAACACCATACATCATGGAAGCAATCCACGCCCCATCGATATACCAGCAGACTGCGGAGAGGCCCTTGATTCCCCAAAGCATGGCAAACCAGAGCTGATCCTGTATTGATACACCGCAAGTACCACCGTAAACAGGCCCAAGGCAAGGGAATGAGTAAGAGTTTTTCTTGAGACCAAGATCATCCCAGAGCGGTGATGTATGCGCAAAGAAAGCAATACGGACAAGAGCTATCAGCGAGAAAAGCGAACCCGCAACGATAACATGAACCATAACCCAGTCATTGATACTCGGATCCCTGAACATCCACTGGAAAATCGGAAGCGGTTTGAGCCAGTAGAAAGACATAAGAATGTTGGTTCCGAAAAGATTCAGCTCACATATCGTATTCCAGACGATAACAGCATAGACCGAGAGCATGGTAGCAAAACAGAGTGCCATAACCGTGCCAAGAATCTTGACCTGAACTTCCTGATCACGTCCTTTTGTAATAAAAACAGACTTGATCTGGCTGTAAAGACCGTTGAGCTGAATTTTAAGAAGATACTGACCACCATGATAGACACCTGCAAACACATAGAGAACACCGCAGATGATGTGGTTGAAAGTAATGAGGTTGATTACAACCCTTGACATGCCGAACGAGGCTCCGTTCTTTGGAAGAATTGCGTAAGCCGCAAAGTCAGCAAACTCTTTCGAGCCAGAGACAATCCTGCCGCCCTCCTGTACAAAATTATAGCTCACCCTGTTGAATGGTTCGCCATAAAGATAAAAAACCAGACCGTCGAGGGCCTTGTAGTAAGCGGCAAACGATGGTTGCTGGAAAGCCACAAAGGCGATACAGCCAAGTGCTATATTAATATAGCCGATAGCTGTCAGGTGAACAGAAAATGCTGCCTTCATATCATCGTTAAGATGAGTGGCTGCATTCGGAGGATTGTTCCACCAGTAAATACCACAGGCAAAGAAGACCACAGAGAAGACAAAAGACATGAAGGTCTCTGAATTGATCGTCTGAAAATCAGGAATCGGTGCAAAACCGAGCACAAACCACATCAAGAAGCCCCAGCCAAGAAAAAGCAGCGAAATATATATGGCATGTGGTCCAAGCGCATCCTTGTAGCTCTTGGCGCTTGTTCCGCTGAATACGAGATCACCGAACTTGCCAAGAAACCTGAAGTCGCGGAAATTACCTGTGCGGCCTGTAAACGGATTGGTAAGATTATGAGTCCAGTGACGCCAGCCGCCAAAAAGGAGCACAGAACCTGAAACAACGTGAAACAGAGCCCAGCCAAGAAGTTTTGATGCCGCAAACTCAAGATCGGCTGTTTTCGTGCTGTAGGTATCAATACCCAGAGAAACCATTCTTGGTTTTATAGTCAAATAAAACCAGTTGTCATGAAAGCCAGGAACTCCCCAGGGAAACACCTGAATGCCGGAAACATAGTAGATGGCCATAAGAAACCCCAAAACACCAAGCAACGCCAGATGAGCGCCGACAACTTGTTCATCATCAATCTTGTCGGTATCAAAAATCTGGTACCATTTCGTTGAGCGTGTTTCTGTTCGCTGGAACAGAAACCGTCTCATCTTGGATGCATCTTGCTCCTTGATGACGGATGGGGCACCTGATGTGCCGTTTCCCTTTGGAGAAGGAGCGTTCCCCTTGGGAGGTGGGACAGTGCCCTTTGGCTTTACTCCTACCGGATTCACTTGTTCAGCCATTGTATTCTCTCCTTTTTTTGGACATAATTCAGGTTGAAGAAACCGAAAAGAAAATCATTTCGACACAACTTGTTATAAGAAAACAGGATAAAACCTTAATCACAAAAAAAGTCTTATTAACCTGCTGACTGTTCCTTTGGATCGAAACGCAATACACATAATCACTAAACTGCAAAAATCTATAGAATAACCAAGTAAAAAACAAGCTTGAATCGAGGAATCTGGCAAACAAATGACTCGATGTAATACTTTCTAAAATAAGAAAAATTATTTAATAATAAATTATTTTACATCCGCTTTGACACGCTATTGTTTTATTATACAGTATGAAAGCACTTGCAGGGCAGTTGATATAATACTCTCCCTGTAAACAAGATGCAACACGGAAACCCTTCAATCCTGACCACATTGCGCCAAATGAAGATCACATTCAGCAAACTGTCCGGTGCTGGCAATGACTTTATTGTCATCGACAACAGAAATAATTCCATCCATCTTACTCCAGTGCGGATTCAGGAATTATGCACCAGAAGAACAGGAATTGGGGCTGACGGACTTATTTTCATTGAACCCTCTTCCATGTATTCTTTCAGCATGAAATATTACAATGCAGACGGTTTCCCGGGATCAATGTGTGGAAACGGCGGGAGATGCGCCGTGTATTTCGCCCACACCATCGGGATTACCGGATCATCGGAGACATTTTACACGTTTGAAGCCAACGGCAACCGATACGACGCCTGGATTACAGGAGAAGAAACCGTTAAACTGCGAATGCTTCCACCGAAGGAATTTAGAAACGATATCGAAATTGAGGGACTTATCTGCCACTCTGTCAACACAGGCTCACCACATGCTGTTGTCTATACCTCCGACCTTGAACATATCAAGGTAACCGAAATCGGCAAAACCATAAGGCATAGAACAGACATTTTTCCGGAAGGTTCCAATGTCAACTTTATTGAGATCACTTCTCCTGAATCAATTACTATTCGCACTTTTGAACGCGGCGTAGAGGACGAAACCCTTGCTTGCGGTACAGGTGCCGTTGCTGCAGCTTTAATGAGCCACCATATTGGCAAAATAAACGCATCAACCATACTGGTAAAAGTAAAAAGCGGAGATACCCTGCAAGTACAGTTCAATGAAAACATGGATGAAGTATTCCTAACCGGTCCCGCTCAATGTATCTTTGAAGGCAGCTTCACCCTGTAATTCATATTGAATCTGAAGGAAACATCTGATTATTCCAAACCATTCCGTTCGGATAAATGCCAGGGAGCATTCTTGTGAACTTATATTTTTATCATGGTCAATATTTACAAGGAAAAGCTGTACCAACGCCTTTACTGAAAACATTAAACTACAATAAAAAAGTTACTTACAGTTTATGCAATATAAGATCAGCCCAAACATTGAGCCCTTGGTATTTTTTATTTCTTGTCCATTTCATATATATTAGAAAAACTTGTAACAGTCAATGTAAATGTTCATTACCTGCAATAGTCGTGCTCTATTCATTTATTAACCAGTGATACCATTAACTTCACAGACTTTATTTTCTCTTTTTTTGAAATTTTTATCGCTTAAGCATAGTATATAAAATGATTTGTGGAACCAGCAGCAGCTTATGGGTCATTAAAAAATCCAAAGACAAATCATCATTCCAACAACAGTGTTGATAAAGATTCTGCTAAGCTTTAAAAAGGCTTCAGCTAATCACATTCTTTAATTATTGTGAATGATGTGTATGCAGTAATAAAAAAATACAGGTTAAGGAAAGTCGATAACAAATATTTTAGCATTATCAGGGTTCACAAACCTGAAGGAACTGAAATGTATTTTTTATTTAAACAAAAAATACTTGTAAATAACACTTCATTACCATAAAAATAATATAAATATTATCTTGAACAAGGTTGCAGCAGACAAGAGTTTGACTTTATACTTTACTTATAGCAAAGTGAATGAAACACCCCCCGCAAGCTGCGGTGTATCTGTTTTTGAAATACTAACTTTCGCCAAAAATGGCGGGGAATTTAACCCTGAGAGATTAAACTTTACAAGAACACATTCGCGCCTTAATGCCGGTTTCTCGTTAATTTATGCTCCAAATCATGAAATCAAGTAGCATTATATTTATCGTTCTGGCATGTACAGCCATGATGTCTATTCCTGCAAAGAGCCATGCTGTATCACCAAATTCAGATATGGTGGTTAACGCAACTCCCGTCGCCCAAATTTCGATGGACGCATTCAAGGCTGGTGCTCTTGACCGACAAGAAACTCTAAACCTCGCAACTCTCTGTTTGGCTGACCCGCAAAGCCAGAACGCTGAAGAAATTGCCAACAAAATCGTTTTACTTTATCCGGATGATGAAGATGTCCTGAAAATCGCTATTCAGCTCTATGAAAAAATATTGCAGGCAGAAAAGGCGTTGCCATTATATGAACATTTGCGCAAGCTGCATCCCAATGACACAACGCTTACCCTTGATGCGGCAAGGTGCTATGGTTGGGCCGGGAGAATTGCCGAGTCTCTGAATCTCTATGAGACTGTCATCAATTCAGGTAACGGAAATGACCTGATTCAGGCCCAATATGCTGACGTGCTCTACGAAAGCAAACAGTATTCCAAAGCAGTTGTGTGCTACCGAGAACTCTGGAAAAAAGGAGTACTGCAAAAAAAGTATGCCCTCAATTTCGTCCATGCACTTATGGCAACAGGAGAACAAGCTGAAAGTACCAAACTTCTCGATTCTCTTGCGAAGCTTTATCCTGGAGACACCGAGGTCCTTAAGGCAACGGCAGATGTCTCTTTTGCTATGAAGGATTATGGGCGGGCAGCAACCCTTTATCGTGAACTGATTGTCAAAAAACCAAATGATCTTTCTGCTTCTCTGTGGCTCACCGATGTTGCTATGGCAAGAAATGACTATGCCGAAGTCGTCAAGATCAATAAAGAAATTCTCCAGCTTTCCCCTGAAAACCAGAAGGCCATGTTGACAATCGCAAGGGCGTCAAGCTGGCGGGGAGATTATTCTACCGCGCTTTTTTATTATGACAAATTGATTGCATCAAGCAATCCTGATCCTCTTTATTATCGCGAAAAGGCTCGAGTGCTTGGATGGATGGGTAACCAGAGTGCTTCTGTTTCTCTGTATGATGTTGCTCTTCGCACGTTCCCTCATGACAATGCACTGAAAGCTGAAGCCGAGGCTAAAAAAAACTATTACAGCAACACTTACCGGCCTGCAGTCAGGGCATACAAAGAATGGTTAGTTGCAGAACCAAAGCAGCCGGAAGCACTTTTTGACCTCGGTCAGTTCTATATACAAGACAGAAGATGGAAAGAGGCCATTGAAACGTATGATATACTTCTCACGGAGATACCTGATTATCGGTTGGCAGTACTGGCAAGACAAAAAGCAATAGTCACCTCGTCAATGATGAGTCTGAATAGCAGTGCCGAATATTTCAGCGCTCAAAGTGGCGGACGAGAAACTGATGTCAGCTTTTCTGGCTTTTATACTTCGCTTTCTTACCCGTTTCAAAACAGGTTAACCGGTTTTGTGGACTTTAACAGTAAATCCTACAGTTTTAAGAAATACGCGCAGACTCCACTAAGCCAAGGCATAACACTGGGCATGGAGTACTGCAATCTCCCTGATATTCTCCTGCGCGGTGCTTACGGATTTCACCAAAACCCGAGCCCTCTGAAAGACAGTCACACAGGCTTTTTGGAAACTGAAAGCCAGCCTCTCGACAATCTGCATCTCGGCCTTTCGTACCACAAAGAGGATGTAATTTCAAATTATAAGACACTCCAGAACCATCTGCAGACCAACCACTGGCAGGGACGGTTAGTCTACGACGGATACAGAAGATGGCATGCAGGGATTGATTACGGCATTGATCACTATTCCGATAGTAAGAGCAGTGTGACAGCCGGGATGGATATTACAGCGAACCTTCTTTATGACCCTCAGCGCCTGAGCATTACCTATCGCTTGCAGGATTATGGGTTTGGTGCCGATGCCTATCCTAAGGCTGATTACTGGACTCCATCATCGTTCACTACTCATACTGCCGGTATTGAATGGCAGCATGACCTCAATAAAGAACGTTTTCAGGGTGCAAATGCAGCATATTACACCGCCGCATTCCGACTAAGTCTTGAACCTGGCGGGAATGTCTCCCACCAGATTCATGCGGGATTGCACCGTGACTGGAGCAACCGGTTTTCCACCTCCATGGATTATCAGTATACTTGGAATGCAAATTATGATATTTATAATGATCGAATGCTGAAACTGGAAGCAAAATTATTCTTGTAAAAAAATGAAGGGTAGAAATAAATCCTGGATTATTTTGATCCCAATGTTTGTGCTGTTAATTGCAGTGCTTAGTTATCTTTTTACCCGTCTCTCTTTTCTTTATATATCACAATTGACTCCCTTCGAACACGTTTTCAGCTTACTGTATTTTTTTGCTGAAGCGTTTATTCTGTTTCATTGTTTCTTTTTCTTTTTAAGTGTTGCCAGCGATAGCATGTATCATGACGAGCCAAAGCAGACTGAGCCTGGTAGAGATGCGTCCGTTGCAATCCTTATCCCTGCACGGCACGAACCAAAAGAAATTATTGAAAATACTCTATTAACCTGCAAAAATATTGAATACGAACAAAAAAAAGTTTATCTGCTTGATGACTCTTCGCTAGATAAGTTCAAACAGGAGGCAAGAGAACTTTCCGCTGTATTGGGTGTTGAAGTTTTTACCCGAGACAACAACCGTGGGGCAAAGGCAGGGATGATAAACGAGGTGTTAAAAACTCTTACTGAGAAGTACATTGCTATTTTTGATGCTGATCAGAACCCCATGCCATTGTTTTTGAGTAAGATTATTCCTTTGCTTGAGGGTAATGATAAACTTGCCTTCGTTCAGACACAGCAGTTTTATTCAAATGGTGATTTCAGCCCCGTTGCGCTTGCCTCCCAAGCTCAGCAGGCCGTATTTTTTGAATACGTCTGTCAGGGAAAATCTGCACATGACGCAATGTTCTGCTGCGGCACCAATGTAGTTTTCCGTCGCTCCGCACTTGAGGATGTTGGGGGATTTGCAGAAGACAGTGTTACTGAGGACCTTGCCACATCAGTGAAAATGCACCGAAAGCACTGGAAATCGTTATACTGCAACAAAGCGTATACGTTCGGTATGGCTCCAGAAGATCTAGAATCGTACTTCAAGCAGCAGAGTCGCTGGGCAATGGGTAGTATTGGACTCTTCCGTAGAATAGTACACTTATTTTTTTCTGATATGAAAGTAATGACGTCTATCCAATGGATCGAATATACGTTAGCCACAACTTGGTATTTTATTGGATGGGCCTATTTTTTTATGGTTGCCGGACCGGTCATGTATATTTTTTTTAACGTTCACTCATTTTTAATGGATCCATGGCTCATTGTCTTGACATGGGTGCCATACTTTTTTCTCTCAATGGTGATGTTTTATTCCAGTATGTTGAAAAAGAAGTACCCTTTGGCCACAATGTTTAAGGTACAAGTACTTAACATGTTAACTATCCCGATACTTATGAAAGCTGCCATATTTGGAATCTTGAATATCAAAAAAGGGTTCCAAGTCACTCCAAAGGGAGTTGGGAGAAGTGTTCCGTACATTGGACTTTGGCAACAGCTTCTTTTATTGGGAGTCAATCTTGCTGCAATGGGGTTTGGTGTATTCAGACTTTCTAACGAAAATGACATCCTGCTTTCGGTTGATGTGTTCTGGGTCTTTTTTCATAGTATCCTGTTTGCTGGAATATTTTATTTTAACAAAAAATGATGACTGGGTTTTTTCGGCTTGTATTTTTTGCTTTTCTTTCGTTCTTCTTAATCAATTGTTCAACAGTCCCTCAGAAGCCTGAAGAGAATCCTGAAGAGATTTCAGCTAGATCCTGGTCACACTTCAAACGTACGTTCCTTCGAACAGGCCGAGTTATTCGTCCAACAAACAATAACGATACTGTTTCTGAAGGAGAGGCTTACGTCATGCTTCGCGCTGTACTCATGAATGATCGGGAAACCTTTAATAAATGTCTTTCCTGGACTGAAGCAGTGCTTTCACGCAAAAAATCGCATGGTGACCGTTTGCTGGCCTGGCATTTCGAAAATGGACAGGTCAGCGATACAGCCGCAGCATCAGATGCCGATATCGATTATGCATTCAGCCTTATTCTGGCCTATCGTACATGGCATGATAAACGGTATCTTCAAATTGCCCGGGAAGTACTAAAAAGTGTGCTTGACCACGAAACTGCAGTAATAAACGGAAGGCTCTATTTTCTGCCATGGCCAAGCAGGAAAAACGTAACAGACGAACTCGTAGCCCTGAACCCGTCATACTATGCTCCATCGCATTTCAAACTCTTTTATGAGGTCAGCTCTGACAATCGCTGGATTCAGCTTTCCGATACAACGTATGACCTTCTTGAAAGGCTTCTTGTTTCCTCTGGCAAATTGAAAGATGGAGGTTTGGTTCCTGACTGGATTGCAGTTGACAAGCAAGGAATAATACGAACTCTGCCCGGAAAACCTGTTATTTATGGATGGGATGCGGTAAGGGTTCCACTAAGAATCGCTGCTGATTATTACCTCTATGACGACCAGCGTGCTCTCAGCATTCTTCGTTGGTTTTCAGGATCTTTTGAAAAAGAATTCAGCAGCAACTTCAGCATCTATTCCTGTAAGGACTCTACAAAAAAAAGTTTTGAAAACGCACTTTTCTATAGTGCGGCATACGCGGCAACGGAGGCAGCAGGCTCTTCAATCGCCCCTAAAATACTGCAACGCCTTCGAAAATGTATTCGGATGAACGGTGACAGCTTCTACTACAACTCCCCTGATGACTATTATATAAATAGTCTTTCCTGGCTGCCAGAATATTATCTGATAAATAAAACAAAAACAACAGATACATCAAGACCACTTGATTCAGAGAAAAAACTCTCTTTCCAATGGTTAGGTCTTTAGAAGAAAAAGCTTGCAGTCTTGTAAAGAAATGTTCTTGATCGAGACTGTTTATTGTTTGTTAAACCCTAAATATGACTGTCACAGGTTTTCCTGTCGTCATATTTTTCGTTATACTAATACCTGTTCTGGAACCATATTTTCGCAGCATTATATGGGCAAAGTATCGTCAGTAACCCAAGACCCAATAAAATGAACATTCATGAATATCAAGGCAAGGATATCCTGAGAAAATTCGGGGTTGCAGTGCCAAATGGAATTGTGGCCTATTCGCCTGAAGAGGCAAAACAGGCGGCCAAGGAGCTCTTTGACGAACTCTGTTGTCCGGTTGTTGTTGTAAAAGCACAGATTCATGCTGGCGGCCGAGGAAAAGCAGGAGGTGTGAAACTCGCCAAATCACCTCAAGAGGCTTTTGATATCGCCCAGCAGTTAATCGGTCTCACGCTGGTTACCCACCAGACTGGTCCAGAAGGCAAAGAAATCGGAAGACTGCTCATCGAAGAGGGGATGAATATCGAAAAAGAGTTTTACGTCGGCGTCACCCTTGACCGGTCAACCTCAAAAAATGTTCTGATGGTTTCGACCGAGGGTGGAATTGAGATTGAAAAAGTTGCCGAAGAGACCCCGGAGAAAATCCTGAAAATCCAGATTGATCCTCTCTTTGGTATACAGGGTTTTCAGGCTCGCGAAGCGGCGTTCTTTCTTGGACTTCATGGAGAACAGTTCCGCAACGCCGTTCACTTCATAACTGCACTGTACAACACCTATATATCAATTGATGCTGCTATTGCAGAAATCAATCCACTGGTCGTCACCAAAGAGGGAAAAGTTCTGGCGCTTGACGCCAAGATCAATTTCGACGACAATGCACTCTACCGCCACCATAAGTTTCTTGAACTGCGGGATACCAATGAAGAGGATCCATTGGAAGTTGAAGCGTCAAAATCCAACCTCAACTATGTGCGCCTTGACGGTAATGTCGGGTGTATGGTCAACGGCGCCGGTCTGGCTATGGGCACCATGGACATGATACAGCTCGCTGGAGGAAAACCGGCCAACTTTCTTGACGTCGGCGGTTCAGCCAGTCCCCAGACGGTGGAAGAAGGGTTCAAAATCATTTTGAGCGACAAAAACGTCAAAGCCATTCTCGTCAACATTTTTGGAGGCATTGTCCGTTGCGACCGTGTCGCTGCGGGGATTATCGAAGCCGCAAAAAAGATTGGCCTTAATTTGCCAGTCATTGTCAGGCTTGAAGGAACCAATGCGCCTCTGGCTCAGAAAATGCTTGATGAGTCAGGGTTGAACCTCATTTCTGCCAAAGGACTCCGCGATGCAGCACAGAAGGTGCATGAAGCACTTGCTCTATCCTGAGCTGACACTTCTTGCGATAGCCTACATAACTTTTTTTCGTACCCCGCAATTTTTTTGTGCGGGGCGCGAAGTTATATCAAAGCTTGTGTAAAATAATTTTTTCCATTCCAGGCTTTACTCATAACGGAGGGCTTCTACCGGATTGAGTTCTGCTGCTTTCCTTGCTGGCCAGAGGCCAAAAAAGATACCGATAACCGCCGAAAAAGCTGATGCGAGAACCACCGAAATGAGTGAGGTCTTTACAGCCCACCCCGCAAAAAAAGAGAGTATAAGGGAAATACCAATACCGGCGAGTATCCCGATAAAACCTCCGCTGATGGTCATACCGACCGATTCGACTAAAAACTGAAGCATGATATCGCTTTTTCTTGCACCGATAGCTTTGCGCAAACCGATCTCCCTGGTCCTTTCAGTTACTGATACCAGCATGATATTCATAATACCAATTCCTCCTACCACAAGCGAGATAGCTGCAATAGAACCCAGCAGAAGGCTCATGGTCTGCGTGGTGCTGCTGAGCATTTGCTGAATTTCAGTCATATCCCTGATATTGAATGTGTCATCATCATCCTTCAAATGATGCCGTTTACGAATCAGCTCGCTGATCGCATTTTTTGCCTGGTTAATCAGGGTGGGTGAAGTAACTTCAACAAAAATTCCGCTGAGATAATCCTTGCCAAGCACTCTGTACATGGCGGTCGTTACAGGAATGATCGTAACGTCGTCCTCATCCTGGGCCCCGGAAAAACCTTTTGCCGGGGCGATCCCGATGACCGTGAAATTAATCCGGTTGATTTTTATGGTCTTGCCGAGAGGATTACTTGTACCAAAAATCTCCTTGACAACCGTCACACCAACTATGGCGACCTTTGCCCTCGTCTGAATCTCATCCTGGGTAAACCACCTCCCAATCGATGGGATCGACGCCCGCATGAGGCCATAATCAAACCCAGCGCCGGTAAGGCTTGTGCTCCAGTTTTTGTTGCCGTAAACAATCCTTCCAGCTCCGTTGACTACCCCTGTCGCATTTTTCACCAGCGTGTGAAGCGCAGCAATATCGTCCACATCAGTAAAGGTAAAACGGGCAACAGCTCCGGCTCCCTGAGCGGCACCTCTGATCTTCGCTGATCCTCCCCTGATTGAGAGCATGTTGGAACCCATTGATTTCAATTGTTCCTGCATGGCCGCTTTTGCACCCTCACCAAGCGCCATCATGGCAATTACCGATGCAACCCCAACAAAAATTCCGAGTACGGAAAGAAAAGAGCGCAGCTTGTTGGCCAGAATGGACTGAACAGCTTGAAATATAAATCCTGTAAACCGCCCATCCTGCCATAGCGAAACCTTCTTTGCAACTTGCGCATCAAAATTCAGCTCTCCTGCAACTGTCGCCAATGCTCCCGTCCCGCTCTTGCGTTCATCTGAGACTATGACACCATCCCGCATGGTAATAACACGCCCTGCATAGGCAGCAATCTCGTTTTCATGCGTTACCATAATGATGGTTTTTCCCTCTTCATGAAGTCCCTTGAGAATCTTCATGATTTCGGCTGAATTTTTCGTATCGAGATTACCGGTCGGTTCATCAGCAAAAATAATCATGGGATCGCGGATGAGAGCCCGCGCTATAGCCACACGCTGCTGCTCGCCGCCTGAGAGCTGGTTGGGCGTATGGTCAACTCGATGTTCAAGTCCAACCTGCTTAAGGCGTTCTATTGCCTCCTTGCGAAAATCCCCCTTGATGCCGCTGTAGATATGAGGAAGACGTACATTATCGACAATGTTCATTCGCTTGAGCAAATGAAACTGCTGAAAGACAAAGCCAGCAACTGTATTGCGAAGTCCCGCCTGCTCATCTTCCTTCATCGTATTGACATTATGACCAAAAAGCAGGTAGTTGCCCTTGTCGGGAGTGTCAAGTAGGCCAAGAATCTGAAGCAGAGAGGATTTTCCCGATCCTGAAGGCCCCATAATCGCAACAAACTCACCCTGCTCAATCGTCACTGAAACGCCCCGCAAAGCTTGCACTGTGCTTTCTCCAATAAGGTATGTCCGATGGACATCTACAAGTTCAAGCAAGGCGCTCATTGTTTCCTATTGTTCCGTTGTGGCGTAAAGGGATTGGAACCTCCATTGTTTTTCGGCAAAACAAACGTTGTATCCGGAAGCAATACAACAGAGTTATCAGTCAGACCATCAATGATCTCTATATTGCGATCATCCTGTAACCCTGTCTGCACCGACCTGTAGCGATGCGCAGAACCAGTTTCATCGCTTTTCTGGAGTACCACACTTTTGCCATTTTTATTCTGAACAGCTCCGACCGGCAACAGCAGCGCATCATTCTTTTCCTGTACAATAATCCTGATATTGGCACTCATGCCTGAGCGAAAAACATCGGGAATACGCTCAGGAATAACATCGACGTTATAGATATTGACGTTATTCTGCAAATGCGACTCATAGTAGATATGCCCGACAACCCCGTTTACCTTGATTTCAGGATATGCATCAAGCCCTATCACCGCCTTCTGCCCTGCCTTTACCCTTCCAATATCGGTTTCATCGACGTACGCCTTTACAATAAGACGATCGGAAAGAACAAATAGTGAATCACTCGCTGTTACCGTTTGTCCGGGGTCTACACTTCGAACTATGACCTGCCCCTCCATCGGAGCCATGACCGCAGTTTCCTTGTAGACCTTCTGCCAGTACTCCAGCTCACTCTTCCCCCGCAGCTTGGCTGCATCAAGCAACGCCGCCCGCTCGGTCGAACTAAGCATAGCAAGCACCTCCCCTTTCTTGACAATTTGCCCCTCTTCAACAAGAATCTCCTCTATTCTGCCTCCAACCGAGGACTGAATTTTAACACGGTTTTGCGGTTCGACCGCGCCGGTTGTCGATACTGATGAGCTGATGCTCCCCCTTGATGGACGAATTTCATCAAAACGCTTCTCGGTAGACCGGTTTCCCCTGAAAACAAAAAACGATGCGACCCCAACAACTAAAAGCGTCCCAACAATACCCCATACAAGCTTACTCCTGCTGATCATCAAGGCTTCCTCCTTTTATCTGTATCCATTGAGCCTCAGCAATCAGCAGATTAGCCTCAGCATTGAGATAATTCTTTTTAGCACCAACAAGATTGTTTTCAATAATCACCCACTCGTTGAAGGTAACAAGGCCGTTCGAGTATTGGGCATTGGCAATGGCAGAGCGATCAGTTGCCGCATCAAGCTGTTTTTTTTGAACCACAACCATTCGTTTGGCATCCTGAAAATTCTTCCAGTTTTGTTCAAGCGTATCAAAAAGTTGGAGATAACCGCTTTTTTCCAGAGCATTCTGTTGGCTCAGAACAGCCATTGCTTTGGAAACCCTCTCCCGGCCGCTGCCTCCTTCATAGATCGGCACTGAAAGGGTAAAACCCGCTCCCCAATCCACCGCATTGAATGGCCAGCGATCAGGAGAACTTCGCCCGACCGATGTGGTCATGTAGAGCTGGGGTGAAAAGGCACTTTTGGCAACATCATAAGCATAGCGAGCTGCCCTGCTTTTGGCATCAAGCTGCTGAAAGAGCGGATTATTTTTTGCCAGCAAGTCGAGATCAGGCTTTTCGACGGAAAGGTCACTGGCCCTGTAGGAGCCCTGAACCATGAGAGGTTTATGGATATCGCGTCCAAGAGCAGACGCAAGTCTTGTCTGGGCAAACACAAGACCTCGCTCGGCTTGGGAAACTTCAAACTCCGCCTGGGCAAGATCGGCCTGGGCCTGATGAAGCGAACCAATATGTTCCTTACCTCCCTGGTAATACAGATTGATCAGCCGCACATTCTTCTGTCGTCTTTCGGCAATCTCAACCGTAAGACCGACAAGATCCTGCGCAAGAAGCAATTGGGTAAATGCTGACCGAAGGGCAAAACGAACGTTGGCAGAAACTGCGCTGTAATTATATTTGGCTGCCTTGATTGCCTCTTCATTGCTTGCCACCTGGTTGGATGTTTTGTGGCCATCATAGAGAAGCTGCTCTGCCGACAGCGAATAAGAGACAACTGATGACGCACCGATCCCTTTTTCGGTGGTACCGTTCTGCTGAGAACTTGCTCCAAGGCTAAGTTGTGGAAGAAGCGATCCTTGCGTTATGCGCTTGTCAGCCTCAGCCTGCTGCAAGAGTGCAAAAGCCGAGGAGAGGTCGGGATGCGCTCGCCGAGCCTCGCTGACACACTGCTGCCACGTCAGAGACTCTTCAGCCCTTAGCGGCAAAACAGCGAAAAAAAATAACAGCGCCAGTAACAAAGAAATTCTTGCTCTCATTGCAGAAGTGTCCAGTCAGTATAATGGAGGAACCATACATCAACCTTTTATAAAATCTTACATCAAGTAGGACGTTCTTTTCCCCGAAACCTTGCACTTATTAATAAAAAGTAACTCTGTACGGCCTTACCTCCCGATTACAGGAAAGGTAAAACAGAATACTCTCTGATTCATCTCATAAAGCTTTCATGAAAAATTGTATCTTTTCCCCCATGTTACAGAATTATTTCAATGATGACCATTATTTTTACAAGGCCTTTTTATCATGCTCGAAGCAAGAAACCTTTCCCTCAGCGTGGGAACCAAACAACTCCTGACCGATACCTCATTCCGCATTGGAGATAAAGACCATGTCAGTCTTGTCGGTCTTAACGGAACAGGAAAAACAACCCTCCTGCGCCTCATAAGCGGACCGACAACCGACTCAGCCCTCATTACCAACGGACAGTTTCTAAAATCGGCAGAAACCACCATTGGCTATCTTCCCCAAGAGATTTCTTTTGAGGCCGATCTGGAAAAAACTGCCCTGCAGTATGCTCTTCAGGCAAACGCCCGACTGTTTGAACTCTCGGAAAAAATCACCCGGATGGAACACGAACTGGCGCTACCGGAACAGGATTATGAAAGCGAAGCCTACCACCTCCTTATCGAGCGTTTTTCTGATGCGATGCACGAATTTGAACATCTCGGCGGCTACACCATGCAGTCTGATGCTGAAAAAGTTCTTGCCGGACTTGGGTTCAGTGAAATAGATTTTCATAAAAAAGTCAAGGCTTTTTCAGGAGGATGGCAGATGCGTCTTCATATAACGAAGTTACTACTCCAGAATCCAACACTTCTGTTGCTTGATGAACCAACAAACCATCTCGACATCGATTCGCTCCGCTGGCTTGAAAATTATCTTCTTAATTATGAGCACAGCTATGTCATTGTCTCGCACGACCGCTTTTTCCTCGACAAGCTTACAACAAAAACGCTGGAAATTGCTTTTGAGCGTATCAACGAATACAAGGGGAACTACTCCTACTATGAAACGGAGAAAGCTGAACGGTATGAGTTGATGATGGGCAAATATGAGAATGACCTGAAGAAAATGGAGGAGTTGAAAGCATTTGTTGACCGGTTCCGCTATAAAGCCACAAAAGCAAGACAAGCGCAGAGCCGCCTCAGGCAGATGGAGAAAATGGAAAAAAACCTTCAGTCACCCGAAGAGGATCTCTCCCGAATCTCTTTCCGATTTCCTAAAGCCAATCCTTCCGGACGGGAAGTGATGCGACTTGAAGAGGTTAAAAAAGCTTATCTACTGCCCGATGGAACTAAAAAACAGGTACTGAACGGTATTGATCTGGAGGTCATGCGCGGTGACCGGATTGCTATCGTCGGCTCGAACGGCGCCGGAAAAACGACCTTCTGTAAAATTCTGGCAGGAGAAATTGATTTTGAAGGCAAACTGACTATGGGGCACAATGTTACCCTGAACTATTTCGCACAGCATCAGACAGAAAACCTCTCCCCCGACAAAAGCATCTACCTGGAGATGATGGATTCCGCTCCCTCATCTGAAGCCCAGAAAAAGGTGCGGGACATTCTCGGCTGCTTTCTCTTCAGCGGCGACGCTGTCAACAAAAAAATAAGAGTTCTCTCCGGTGGAGAAAAATCAAGGGTTGCCCTCGCCAAAATCCTGCTTCAAGCCTCGAACCTTCTGATTATGGATGAGCCAACCAACCATCTCGACATGCGCTCAAAAGAGATGTTGATCGACTCACTTGAATACTATGACGGCACTTTGCTGATTGTCAGCCATGACCGCTATTTCCTTGACAGCCTCGTAAACAAGGTTGTTGAAATAAAAAACGGCTCATTGCAACTACACCTCGGCACCTACGCCGAATATCTCGAAAAAGCAGAGAAAGCCATTGAAGCCGAGCGCCAGCAAGAGATAGCAGCAAAACAGAAAAACCAGCGTACGGTAACAAAAACAACCGAAAAAGAAAAAGAGCAGGCAAAGAAGAGCGCAGCATCTACGAAAAACAAGAAAAGAATCGATGAGATAGAACAGAAAATCAACCGACTTGAACAGAAAAAAGAGTCAATTGAAACCATTATGGCAACAGAGGATTTCTACAAAAAAAGCAAAGAAGAAAACGCCAAAGTCCTCGATGGTTACCATGCGCTGTGCAATGAGTTGAATGCGCTCTTTGCCGAGTGGGAAAAAGTCTCCTGACAGAATATTTCAGCCTCGAGCTAAATTTTCACCCAGCGGTGAAGCTTGTCTGATTTTCTACCCGCCTGCAAAACTTTCTGGATCATAAGGCCATCAGAAAAACCGGCGGCATCATGCAGGGTTCTTTCGTTTTTCTTGAGCGCCTTGACAATCCGGTTAGCAAGAAAGGCGAAACCGACAGCAAATATTCCATGCACGGCAAGTGATGATTGTCTGATTTTTTCCTGCAAAACCAGCTCGTCCCATGCAAGCATCGGTTCAACCAGCTTCCAGCGGGGTGCATCAATGAGGCTTCGCCCCCCTTTGGCGTTGTCGTTGTCAACTTCCCAGAGCCTTCCGGCACCATCAAGCCTGATGGTTTTGAGGCTTCCTACCACTTCATAGGAAAACCAGGTATAGGCGCCAACGGTGGTAACATGCATCAGAGAAGAGCTACCAAGGGCGACGGATGAGGCGCCGAACTTCATCATCATGGCAAAATGGTCATCAGACGTTACTGCACGGGGCTGACCTGATGTATCAGGACGAAAGGGAATGCTGGTTGCGAGATTGCATGAGACCTCAGAAATTTCGCCAATCAGGAATCGGTTCATGTCAACCAGATGTGAGCCGATTGCACCGAGGGCTCCCCCGCCTTTTTCGGCATCGCACCACCATGACCAGGGCATATCGGGTCTGTTACGGCTGGCAAGATTGACCACCGCACGCACTTCGTACACTTTGCCTATTTCACCCCCGTCAATCATCTGTTTCATGCAGGATACTGCGGGGTGAAATCTGAGCTGATGGTCAAGAAGCGCAAAACCTGGAGCTTTGGAGGCGACATCAACCATCGCGGCGGCATCCGCGACATTGAGTGCAAAGGGTTTTTCACAAAGCACACTCTTGCCGCTTTCAAGCACTCCGGTCACCATCTCCGTATGCAGGTAAGTCGGCGTGGTCACGCAAATAAGGTCGAGATCGCACTGCAACAGGTTGCGCCAGTCGGCAAAACCCTGACTGATATCGAACATCTTCATGAACTTCTGTCGGTGCAGCTCAGTGGGACTTGCCACGGCTGTAAGCTCAACATTATCCATCAGTGAAAAAGCCGGCGCCTGTGCTACCCTTGCCCAGCCGCTTCCGATAAATCCTATTTTTATTTTTTTTTGCACTATCCTTTTCAACTATATTTATATTTTTAAATACCTTACAAGTAAAATAAGCAAACACTTGGAGATCTAATTACGCGAAAACTTCGTGATTCATAGTAATAACTCCTTTTTATCAGGATAAAGAACTTTCAGCGATCCCAGTTTGTGAACGACTTGCCTGTCCCGGAAATGTTCTTAAAAATTAAGGCAAGGAAAGCATGGCGCACCTATAGTATAAGGCTAATATTTTATTTCCTCTAAATAATTTCACTTTTCCTAGTAAACTTTGATTCAAGGTGTGTCGGGGAAAGCTGATTGTTCTTCAATAAAATAACAAAGTCAATTGTCTTGTGTGAATTGTGGATTATCGGAGACAATGAGCTGGCGGGGTTATTGACTGACTCTTTTTTTGATGGTGTCGAGGAGTTTGTTGAGTTCGAGGAGCTCTTTGTTCATATCGATGGTGGCAGTTTGGAGTTGCTTGATTTTTTCGGTGCATTCGGTGAGCATGACGGTCAGTGTCTGATCGGGTGGCGGTGGTGGTAGTTCCGGGGTGCCTTTATTGCCGTAGAGAATGTCGTTGACGTCGATGCCGACGGCTTCGAGTTTTTCTCGGAGGATGTTGCCGATGCGGTTTTTACCGGTAACGTAGGCGGTGATGTAGGAGGCGTCTTTTGAGAGCAACGCGGTTCAAGTCACCCAGCATGGCGTGATGACCGGTCAGGGGTTGCGGGCAGTGCAGGCCGGTGTCAGTCGACATGCACTGCCCGCAGGCTGCGCGAGCGAAGTGAAGTGAAGCGCCTACCTGATTTCTTTTCCGCTGAATACCGGCGCACTGCTGGATTGTGTTGTCTGTCGATATGGGATTTTAATATTATCAAACAACGAGAAGTTGATAAGTACTCCTTTTATCTGTCAGCAAAAATAGTGTAAAAAAAGAACCGAATCGGTTGTGATACGACGTATCAATCTTCGGTTATTTCTTTTGGCAAATGAGTTGAACCACCAATTTTCTTGCGCTGTTTGGTTTCGATTTTCTTTATACTTTCAACTACTGGTAAATCCTCTGGCATTGTACCACCCAATTCTTGAATGGTTTTCCTGACTTTTGCACCGACTTCCTGGTGTGTCTGGTTTGCTGCTTTTTTACCTTTGACCTTGTCTCTGCGGAGTTTTTCTTCTGCCTGTGTGGCTCGAAACAGGTTGGCTGCCAATTCTGTACTTCCCATGTGATCCAGGATTTTCTGGCTCTTTTTCAATCCTTTTAATCTGTGAATATCATCTTGCCTTAATCCTCCGTACAGGCCCATATATCCATGATTCTGAAAAATGGCATAATCCAGGGGCTCTACGACCCCTGCATTTTTTGCTGCATCTGCCAGTTGTACATTATGCAGACGAATCTCTTGACGCAAGAGAACTCGCCTTTCTTCTTCAATATTTTCGTCTGATAATTCCTGCCGTCGGGTTTGTACCGCAAAATAGGTCTGCCCCTGTGCTACCTGCTCTTTTTTGGGATCAGCATTCTGTATTGCGAGATAACAGGCATATCGTGATAGAAAAATCGTTTTAACCCGAAGTTCCCCGTATAAAAAAACGATAACTCTATACAGTACAAGCAAAAGGGCGGAAAATCAACTTCCATCTACTGGGTACAAACGAATCAATTCCATTGCACGTGTCTGAAGTGTTGTTGGTTCAGTGTCCTGGAAAATCACAGGGCTTTTTGGTGCAGATTTCATTCTGCACCGGTT
>Ga0209697_10000925_pt1 | contig 47572 bp, 39 predicted proteins | sample AliMusrvi5mmetaG_FD_184115 | JGI IMG/M metagenome (GOLD analysis project Ga0209697, IMG submission 184115) | Freshwater lake bacterial and archeal communities from Alinen Mustajarvi, Finland, to study Microbial Dark Matter (Phase II) - Alinen... | ecosystem: Environmental > Aquatic > Freshwater...
CATAAATAGATAGAAATTGTCTCTCTTTTAACATCGCTTCTCTTTAAAATGAGTGCCAAACTTAAAACTCAAAACGACAATTTAAAATACGGGGTTTACCGAAGGCTTACGGTATAAGGTAGTGCCTCTCATTACAGTTGCTTTTGCCTGAGCTTGTTTGTCATCAAACTCTGTTGCATATGCCATTGAAATAGAATCATTATTCAATGCAAGCTTGTAATCACCTGCTTCAGAATTAATATTTGCAATGCCAACATACGATTTAGCAATGAGGTGCATTTTTGTTTTTTCATTAGCAGAACTTTGTAACGATGCAATAACTTTCTTGTAATCAGCCATTGCTGAGTCAGGTGAAGAATTTCTGACACTATCCGCAATATCAATCAGTTTTGATAATTTGTCAAATTCGGCTGATTCGTCAGAAGTTTGACGGAACTTTATTTTTGGCAGAATCAGGAGGTGAAAAAGGGTGGCTACCACCACGAGAATGATTATTAACACGAAAATTTTCACTTTTCTGGTCATTTGTAAATATCGTGTTTTAATGTATTATTATGAATAGATAAAATATTAGTCAGTTTTACTATTGTTTACTACCTATTTAGTTGATTTTAAAATAAAACTGCTCTATTTATTTGCAACTGTTTAACGATTGCAATTTAGGTGTTTTAAAAATATAATACAATATTAAAGAGTTTTATTTTCGTTCTGACTTTTATTTTTTAGAGTGTGATATTCGCAAAGAATAGGACATGAAGTTCACCCATCTTGCACTGTTTTAATCTAAAATGGCTAAAAGCAGGTCTAAAATCAAGTCTTTCACACAAAAGTCGACACACTTCTGGTGTCGTTATTTTTCAAGTGTTTGATAGTTAGTTCGACAGTTGCCAGTCACTAATAGCCACTATCAATAGTTACTAAGATCAAGTTTTCCAATTCCAAACATCCCAAACCTAATTTATTATACCTTCCTGCATCAGGAAAGTAATAAGAATACAACGATTTCGCACTAGAGCCGCCTGCCAGATTCTTTATTGCCCCGAAAACACTGTTAATTCAGATTCATCAGAATTGAAATATCAGAAATAGGGCGTAGGAATCGTAGGAACGTAGGAAAGTTGTTATGGTTTCAATGGTTTGATTTGTTTCTATATTTCTATATTTCATGCAGTTACATTTGGCTAATGTGGTTCTTTGGTTTCTAAAGTTTGCTGCGTTATTCAGACGTTTTCTGTTGTATCTATTGTTTCTATGTTATTGTGGTTCATGCTATTAGTATAATTATTACGGTTTCTCTACGTTTCCTACGTTTTTCCTACGCTTCCTACGGGTTTCCTACGTGTTCTGAGGTTCCTATTGTTGCTATGGTTTCCTTTGTTTTTGTAGTTGCTAAGATACTGTTTATTAAGTTTCTATAGTTTCTTGTTTTTCTGTAGTTCGTATGATTTCTATCGTTTTTATGGTTATTGCGTAATTATTGTTTTAATGGTTGCTAAGTTATTGTGGATCATATAGTATATATGGGTTTTGCGTTCTTTTTCTTCCTACGTTCCTACTTTCCTACGGTCACTATTTGATATTTTGAATTCCGAAAGTTCCGAATTTGAATCGTTGCCCGGCCAATAATAAACCTGGCTGATGGACATAATGAGTCATCCTTTTCATTAATTCAGATGCCAATGGTTAATCCGATGAGCAACTGGCTATTGGCAACCTGTGGTTGGTAGGATAGCGCTAAAAATTTTACAATAAGTTTTTAAAAAATGAGATAAGGCAGGAATTCTAAAGTTGGCAAGTCTGGCAGACACCAATACCTAACAGCAATCATTCCAATATCAAATCACGGCTATTTTTCATTTCCTACGGATTTCTTACGTCCATTTTTAAATTTACAAAAGATGGACAGCAAATATTGATTTACTTCTTATCTCCCTAATCACCTGAATTGAACTTAATCGAGATTTTATGGTGCAGAATCAAATATCAATGGATAAATTTTGATGCATATCTCAGTTTTCAGAATCTCAAAGAACGATTAATAAATGTCTTAGAAAATGTAGGCTTGAAATACGACATTATATTTTAGGTATTACTTAAGTTTAGGGACTGGACTAATCCATTTCATAAAAGACTATTAGATGGTGAGATTTATCTTTCATCGCCTCTTGATTTTAATGACCCATTTGACTGCAATATTTTTGTTCGCTACGATATGCTTCAAAACAATCCGGATCTTCAGCAAGAATATTTCGCATTGGTAGTTGAGAGATATAGAAAGCATTTTACAATTAAACAAAAGAAAGATGAGGTTTCTCGGCTAATTGAAGAAGGCAGGTTTAACGATCATGATTGGCTAAAATTGCAAGCCAAAAAAAATAGACAACAGTACGGAGAAGATTTAGGTGTATTTTGTTTGACGTTGACAAAAAAAATATTCTATTATGGTCACAATATGCAAGCTCACACAAAGGACTATGTGTTGGGTTTAATAGTGAGTAATTATTTTTTGAATGTTTGCAACATGGTATTAAAGGACAAAAAGTTTCATACTCAAAAGAATACCCACACATTGAACCAATAACGGACTTGTTCAAACAATCAATTTTGCAAACACATATAAAATCTCACTTATGGATTCATGAAAAAGAATATCGATTGTCCAAACTTTCAGCGTCCAGAAAAACTTTCAATGTTTCAAAGAAATGTTTCAAAGAAATCACTTTGGGCTGCGAAATCACTAAAGGACATCGCCAGAAAATAATTGAATTTGTAAAAACAAACATAGCTGGACTTCCAATATATCAAGCATATACTGTACAAAATAAATTTGAATTATCGTTTTAGAGAATTGAATAAGAAGCATTTTCTGAATAGAATGATTTCAACTTTTTAAATTTATGCACTTCTTAAATACAAAACTGGTTACAGGAAAAAGTAGATTTTTTAAATTCAATCTATTCAAATCAGGTTGAAAACAAACTATTTACGATAAAGTTATACTCAACCGGAGTCAGCAATAAATCTGGGACTGAATTAATACAAATAAAGAACTAAACTTGGTCACTGAATAGTCACAAAATGTTTATACTGATTAGCGGTTAAATTTATTCACAGGAAAGTTTGTGGCTCGTTTTTATTATATTTGTAAATCAGATAAATACATTAATAAATGCCTGAACAACAAAATATAGAATACAAAATAACATGGCATGATGAGTACCTGAAATGGATATGCGGTTTTGCCAATGCCCAGGGAGGGAAGATCTATATTGGTATGGATGATGGCGGGCATATCGTTGGCAATCCAGATTTTAAAAAGCTTTTGGAGGATATTCCTAACAAAGTGAGAGATATACTGGGTATTGTAGTAGATGTCAATCTGCTGAATTCAAGTGGCAACAACGTTCTTGAGATTGTAGTTGAATCTTACCCTTACCCTGTAAACTACAAAGGCCAGTATCATTATCGTTCGGGTAGCACAAAACAGGAACTAAAAGGAACAGCGCTCAATAAATTTTTACTGGAAAAAACCGGAAAACATTGGGACGGGATACCTGTTCCATCAGTTTCAGTTTCAGATCTTAAAAAGGATTCATTTATAAGATACAAGGGAAAAGCCGTTAAAAGTAAACGGGTTGATGCAGAAGTGCTCAATGATTCGGATGATCTTTTGCTTAATGATTTACAATTAATCGAGAATGGATTATTAAAAAGGGCGGCTATCTTATTGTTTCATCCCCAACCAGAGAAATATATTCAAGGTGCCTATATTAAAATCGGCTTTTTCCATTCCGATGACGATCTTGCCTTTCAGGATGAAATTCACGGCAACCTGATAGAACAGATTGACAAAGTTGATGATCTGCTTCGCACCAAATATGTAACCTATGCCATCAGCTATTCTGGAATGAGCCGAATTGAAAAACCGCCGTTCCCAGAAAAAGTAATCCGTGAAGCATTGCTCAACGCAATAGCCCATAAAGATTATGCTGATGGTACACCGATCCAGATCAGCTTTTATGCTGACCATATTATTTTCTGGAATCCTGGGCAATTGCCCGAAAACTGGACGGTAGAAGACTTAAAAACAAAACATCCTTCAAAACCATTCAATCCAGACATTGCCAATGCTTTATTCCGATGCGGTGATATTTAAGCCTGGGGACGTGGTACGCTTAAAATGATCGGAGAATCCATTATCTACAAAACACTTCCCCCTGAATTTAATTTTCATCTTTCCGGGTTTATGGTAACGTTCTTTAAAGATGCGCGAACCGCTCTTTCAAATAAAGGTTTAGCTGACAATTTAATTACTTTAGTTGAATATGTCCTGGAAAATGGCGAGGTAACTAATTCAAAAGTGCAGCTGCTTTTAAAAATATCTAAAAGGACTGCTTCCAGATATTTAACCGAATTGGAGGAAACTTATTTAGATAGGCGAGGCGAAACCGGCAAAGGAACCATATACACCATTAAAGGACTCTCAAAGGGGACATAATGGGGTCATCAAAAAGTTTTAAAAGAATAACAAACGAGTATTAAGTTGTTTAAAGCGTTATATATCTATTGATTAAATCTTTATTCATAGGAGTCATAAAGGGGTCATAAGCGATATGATTTCGTTAGGCCTTTACCTGACAATAACATCCGTTGAATTTAATTATTCCGGTACTCTCTTCTAAGTTTTAAAGCGACATTCACCGCAGGAAATTCACAGAGAAAAATTAAACCAAAATTGATTTTTACTTATACCAACTTAAACCATGATCAAACAAAATCTATTACTCCTGCTGCTTTGCATTACAGCTATAGGTACAACATTTGCCCAGGACAATAAATCCAAATCTGCACAGGAATGGCAAAAAGAGCAACTCAATGAGATGCAAAAGCTTGAAGCAGATCAGAATAAAGAAATGCAGGATATGACGGACGAACGGACTAAGTATATTCAACGCATGGATGCTGAGTTTAGTAATTATCTCAAAGAACGTTGGCAGGAATTTCATGCTTTCAAGGGGGTAAAATCATCCGAAAAACCAAAGCCTGTAATACCGCCTGTCGCCAAACCTGTTGTGTTTACTCCACCCGTTGCTCAATCGCCGGTAGTCACTCCACCAGTTTCTAAATCGCCGGTAGTCACTTCACCAGTTGCTAAGGTTCCTGTGGTTACACCTCCGGTCAGGCCTTTTGAACAGGTTACTCCGCTTCCCACCAAACCGTTAGTGAATCTGCCATTCGTTGCAGTGGCTCCGGTTGTGCCGGTTTTGCCAACAATTAAAAAGTCCGGTTTCCCCGTGCAGGATATCAATTTCGCTTACTACGGCACACCCATCAAATTGCAGTATGACCTTCAATTGGATGCAATTAATATCATTGGAGTTGGTGAAGATGAAATCAGCAATGCATGGAGTGAATTGTGCAAAATTAATTATGCACCGCTTGTAAAAGATTTGTTTGAAACACGTAACCGAATGAACCTTAACGATTGGGGTTATTACCAGTTGATTCAGCAGTTTAGCGACAATGCTTTTCATAAGGATAGTCAAAAATCGAAATTTGTTACCTGGTTTTTACTAACCAAGTCGGGTTTTAAAGCAAAATTAGGCAAGGAAAATAATCAATTTTTGCTGATGGTAGCTGTGAAATCGGATTTATACGCGGTTTCGTTTATTACGGTAGATGATGTGAAGTATTATATTTTAAGCAACTATTCAAACGGATCATTATTTACCTATAAAAATGATTTTCCGGAGGCAACACATATGATGGATATGGCTATCCCTACCATTCCAACGTTGGCCTTAAACCTGATAAAAGCGACTGTAAAAATGGGTGAAGACAGCATAGTTGTGAAGACCAATAAAAACCTGCTTGCTTTTTACAACGATTATCCGCAATGTGATCTTGAAGTTTACTTCAACTCTCAGCCGTCCAAACTGTTCCAGGAGTCAATCGCCAATATCACCCATGGAAGAACCGGGGAGGAGGCGTTGGCTTATCTGTTATCATTTATCCAACACCTCAACTATCAGACAGATACAGAGCAATTTGGCAAAGAAAAATTTATGTTTCCCGATGAGTTCTTTTTCTTCCCGGCAAGCGATTGTGATGACCGCGCCACACTGTTTGCCTACCTAAGCAAAGAATTCGTTCATTTCAAAGCCATTGGACTCAACTACACGGAACATGTTTCAACTGCAATAGCAATTCCTGAATGGAAATCGGGTGATTATATAATTTATAAGAACATCCGATATACCTCATGCGATCCAACTTACGTAGGTGCAGATGTTGGTATGACAATGCCAAAGTTCAAGAAAGTAAGTGCCAATATAATTGTACCTTAAGTATTATTATATTTGGCTTTTATTTTGTGTATAATTTCAGGGAATTTATTTGAACAGTTCTATAAATTGAAATCGCCATAAGAATTTTGGAAGAAAAGGTATTCCAATGATAAAATCAGGGATGGATCACTAAATTTGGACAGCTATCTTTAAAATACTTTTTGAATAATGAACTAATCAATTTATACCATGTCCTACCAATCCAAAATCAAACGATACCTTCAGATTCTTCAATTGGAACACCCATTTGTTTTTCAAAGATTTCTTAATACTTGTTTGTTTAAAAAATAACTTAAATTTGCAATTCGCGAATCGCAAATTTATTCTATTAATATGAAGACTCATAATGGAATGCGGCCACAAGATGTGGTTATTTTATTAAAATTAAGTTTGATGAATAGAGAGGATCTTCTCTTTGCAGATATTTCCAAATCATTGAGCATAAGTGCGTCTGAAGTTTCTGAGAGTCTGGAGCGCAGCCGAATGGCACGACTTGTTTCAGAAGATAAACGTGAGTTATACAGAGCGTCTTTCATTGAATTTTTGGTGAGTGGACTGAAATATGTTTTCCCGGCTTCACCGGGCGCTATTACAAGAGGGTTAGCCACTGCCCATACTGCACCACCTTTAAACAGTATTATCATTTCACAAAACGATTTGTTTGTTTGGCCTACCCCAATAGGGACGACCCGTGGGCAGTCGATTGTACCGCTCTACAAAACAGTACCGGAAGCCGCTATGAAGGATGTTAATCTATATGAACTACTGGCTCTTGCAGATGCCATCAGGGTAGGTCGGGCAAGGGAAGTGAATATTGCCATCGAAGAATTGAAAAAACGAATTAATCCAATTTAAGTATGTCGAACCTTTCATTATTGACCATTGTTGCTAAAGGATTGGATCACCTTTGCCAGTCTGTTGTTTTTGTTGGGGGAGCTGTAAATGAATTATATGCAGCGGATGTCGCAGCCCCTGAAGTGCGCACTAATGATGATGTTGACTGTGTAGTCGAATTGGTGTCTTACTCAGCATTTACTCATATTGAAGAAGAATTGCGCAGTCTGAAATTTAAAAATCACACAGAAAGCAAGGTTATCTGTCGTTGGATTTATTAAGGAATTAAAGTGGATATTATGCCTAATGATCCCTCTGTTATTGGCTTTACAAACCCTTGGTATATTGATGGGATGCGGAATTCAATTAATTATTCTTTGGAAGAAAATTTAACCATAAGAATTTTTGCTCCTGCATGGTTTCTGGCTTCAAAAATGGTTGCCTTTTCTGACAGGGGCAAATATGATTTCCGTACCAGTTCTGATTTTGAAGATATTGTCTTTGTATTAGACAACAAACCATTTCTTATTGATGATCTTAAAACGGCAAATAAAAAAGTAAAGCAATATCTTAATTTAGAATTTAGGAAATATTTGTTAAACAAGAATCTCTCAGAGGGCATCTTTTGCGCACTTCCGTATGGTTCAGGTAATGAAAGAATTGATAGAATCAAATCGATCATGGTCGAAATTTCAGAATTATAGCGAATAAGTCGGCGTTAACTATAAAACATCTTTTTATTCATGGCTTTACATTTTCACTCAAACGATTTTTAAGCTTCACCGGTGTAAAACAACGCATTGCCCGGCAAACAGGTATACCAACTACAAAGCAGGGAATTGACCGCAAAATTGGGTCAGGTATTATCAAAATGATCTTTAGAAATTGAGTTGATTGCTAATCTTTCTAAAAATATAACATACCGTTTCACTGAGATTATTTTGCATTTATGCTGATCACGTTCTACATTAAATGGTTATTTTTGTAGATTATAATACTCATTTTTATAAATTTATAATTGACTGATTCTGTTGAAAATATTGGAATTATATGAAAATCATTTTGTTATAATCAATGATACTAAAACACTGTTACAAAATCTGACTTTAATATGTCCTACCAATCCAAAATCAAACGATACCTTCAGATTCTTCAACTGATTGAAAAAACCAAATTTCCAACAAGCCTGGAGTTACTCGCCAACATGGGTGAGTCGGGGATCAAAATCTCTGACCGGCAACTCAAACGCGATATGGAGAGCCTGCGCTTTGAATTCGGCCTCGACATTCATTATTCAGTACTCAAAAAAGGATATTACCTTGAGAACGAAAAACAGACTTTTCCCTATTTTCTGAAGCTGCTCGAATTCTCACAAAACATGGAATTGCTCACAAGCTATCTCAAAGAGGGTTCCAATATTGCCGAAATCATCGAATTCGAAGATTATAACTCCTTTAAAGGGGTACAATATATTCGCGATATTGCCTTCTTCATCAGGGATGGGGCCGAGATATGTTTGAAATACAAACGTTTTGAAGCTAAAACAGAGAAAGATTATTGTTTTCAGCCTTACCTGCTGCGCGAGTACCTGAACAGGTGGTATGTCATCGGTTGGATAGCGGGTACAAATGATATCAGGACCTTTGGCCTCGACCGGATTACAAGCGTACAGGAAACAGGCCGAAAATTCAAAAAGGAGAAGATAAATGATGTTCTTTCTTTGTTCCGAAACGTGATTGGAATTACCGCTTCTGAGCAGGATATAGCCGAAGATATTGAGCTGGTGTGCGTGCCATTTCAGGGTAATCTGCTAAAAACATTGCCCTTACATACATCGCAAAAGCTGATCAGTGAAACACTTGACGAAATCGTTTTTTCCTTTAAGTTGGTGGTTAACTTCGAATTGAAACACCGTCTCCTCATGATGGCCACACAGGCAAAGGTTACAAAACCGATCACCTTAAAAATGGAAATGGAAAAATTACTTACTGATGCACAAAATTTTTATAAAAGTTAGTGGTACGACCTGTTTTGTCATAGCGTGTGATTACCTTTGTATTTTGGAAAAAATAGCTTTAATTAAATAACGATAGAATATGGTTTTCAGGGCAATTAAATTCGTGGCTGAAGCCCATCAGGGTCAATACAGAAAGGGAACCAATATCCCGTATATTTCGCACCTGATGAATGTGATGAAGATACTTTGCGAGACAGGCTGCGACAAAGAGATCATTACCGCAGGAATACTGCACGATGTAGTCGAAGATACCTCCGTTACCATCGATCAGGTTGAACGGATATTTGGCAAGCGTGTGGCCTTTATGGTGGCCGGGGCTTCAGAACCCGAGCATATGCGCGGTGGTCACTATGAAACAACAAGCTGGCGGTTACGGAAACAACATACAATCGAGTTTGTTTCGCGGAAAGCGATGGTTGAGCAATTGCTTGTCTCTTGTGCCGACAAACTTGACAATGCCGAAGCGATTCGTCAGGACTATTTGCTCAAAGGCGATAAATTATGGGAACGCTTTAATGCCCCAAAAGCCGATCAGCAGTGGTATTAAACAACATTATCCGCTGCATTTGTGCAACGGTCGAAAGAATTTGGTGAGCCCCTAAGCAGTCTTTCACAGAAACTTACACAAACAGTTAATGTGGTTTTTGAAAAGAAGGAAGTCAATAACTGAAAAAGAGGCGATAAGATGTACTTCCGGATCGTTTTTAACTGTATTTTTTATAATCCGGTTACCAAGTTCCATTCCGACGATCTATTCCTTTTATTTTTTTGACTAAATTCCATATATGCTCTTTTTTATTTTCAATCTTCTGACCCAATCCTAATTGTACTGAAAGCTCTCATCGAATCACAGTAAGTCACCCCAAGCCTAATAAGTAATCAGAATAAGCAGGTTTTGCATTCTCAAACATAAAATTCATTAGTTTGGTGCGAAAAATTGTCACGAAATATACATCTCGTCGCGCCAGTTTAGGGATTACACCATTACTTAAAATATACTTTCTCCATATCATCTTCGGTCTTTGTGTAATGTTTCTGTAATCTATCTGTAATGTATCTGTAATATTTGTTACAGAAAGATTACAGATAGGTATTACAAACCTTATTTAAATAGCGAAGAAAGCATGGTTAATGTAAATGCACATGATCTCTTAATAATTACATAGAAAAAAATATACAAGGTTTTTTGCAAAATAAAATTCACTACGACACGTTTTGACATAGCGCTGTAATACTTTTGCAGCAGATTAATGTAATCATTTAACTTAAATTTTAAAATCATGGAAGCTAAACATCAGGTGCACAACTTAATTATTCTCGACGAGAGTGGTTCGATGGAATCGATTAAGAAAACGATCATCCAGGGATTTAACGAGATTGTCCAGACCGTAAAGGGAATCGAGATAGAATTTCCGGAACAGGAGCATTTTATTTCGCTGGTCTCTTTCAATGGCCTTGGACAAAAATTACTGCATTTCATCGATCCCGTGAACAGGCTGGAATCGATTGACGAAAAGCGGTACAGGCCCGATGCTTCTACACCTTTGTACGATGCAATGGGTTTTAGTTTTGCAAAGCTGCGCCAGGTGGTCGACAACCTTACCGACTACAATGTTTTGGTAACCATCCTCACCGACGGCGAAGAAAATGCCTCGAGAGAATATAGCGGAAAGGCCATCAAAAAGCTGATTGAGGAGCTAAAATTAAAAAGATGGACATTTACCTACATTGGCGCTGACCATGATGTTGAAAAATTTGCCTCCTCCATTTCGATCACAAATACGATCCACTTTGAAAAGAATGAGGCCAATATGTCGGCTATGTTTGCCCGGGAACGCAATTCGAGAACCAATTATAGTCAGAAAATCAGGGAGAAAAAGGATACTGCCGATGATTTTTACAAAGAAGACGAATCTTTATAATTAATTTTTATGACTCTATGACAAATCATGTTGGTATGGCTATTTTTATCCTTAAGCCACGAAGTGGCCAAAGCTCAATAACCTTGGGTGTTTAACCCACGGAAGCAAAAAAAAGAAAACTACCGCAACAAAGTGGCTGAATTATCTCTTTCATTTTTCAGCACACTTTGGGGCTGAAGATAAGTATGTTGACTCACCCGTGGGTTTACACCCACGGTTATTCAAATATCACCCATTCAGGGCGATAAAAAAGATTATCCTAAGAATAGAGAGGTTTCTTAAATCGTATTACACACACTAAACGTCATAGAGCCATTTTTATTTACTTTCTGGACGTTCCTGGCGTCCTTAATTGATTTTCGATAAAAATTTCACGTAGAGGTTGCCAGGATCGCAAAGAAATATATATGACAATATAATTAACCATTACTTATTAAAATACAATAAATTATGAGGGGCTTCACATTTTCATCAGAATAGTGTTTTGAGTTTTAAAGGCCTGATGGAATAGCCATGAATTAATACTCATTTTCGGTTTGTGACTTTACTTTCATGGCTATTTCATGGAAACGTTTTGTCGGTATCACCCAGGCAAAACAAAAGATTGCAAGGGAAACAGGTATTCCAACAACCAAATCGGGCATGGAGCGAAAAATTGGGTCAGCCATCGTCAAGATGATTTTTGGGAAATAGTTTTTTTGCCAGTGTATTGGAGGAGGGTTTATTATAAAAACTGGCTCTATGACGAATCGTGTGGGTAAATTTTGTAAATTGCTTTCAAATGGATGATACAATGGGCAGCTGGCATTTGGCAACTTGCAGCTGGCATGATAGTGCTAACTATCAGTCTTAAATCCTTTAAAGAAGATAATTTCTGATTTTCTTTGTAGGCGGTCCTGCCGGTTGCCAGTATCTAATAGCCGAAAGCAATCATTACAAATTCCAATTACCCATCCCAAACGTCATATAGCCTAAAAACTTAATATGTAACCAAATATCCTTGTACTTTATGAACGTATGTATTCATCGTGGAAGCAAAGAGATTGGCGGAAGCTGTGTCGAAGTGATTTCACAAGGAAAACGACTTGTTATTGATCTTGGCTTACCACTTGATGCAGAACAAAATGACAAAAAATATCTGCCGAATATTTCAGGCTTAGATGGCAATAACGGTTCGTTGTTGGCTGTTCTTATTTCTCATCCTCATTTGGATCATTTTGGTTTACTTGGTCATATATCGGGTAAGATACCTGTCATCATGGGAGCGGATGCACGCCGAATAATCACAAATGCATCACCATTTTTACCGCGAAACTGGCCGATCCCTGCCAAAGGATTAAACCTGCAATCCGGTAAATCAATGCAACTTGGGCCATTCAAAATCACCCCTTTTCTGATTGACCATTCTGCCTATGATGCTTATTCTATTCTGATAGAAGCCGATGGAAAACGTTTGTTTTACAGCGGTGATTTCAGGATGCATGGACGTAAAGCAAGATTGACAGAAGAATTAATGGCTCAACCGCCGCAAGGAATTGATGTGCTTTTGATGGAAGGGTCAACGCTTGGAAGGCTTGTAAACGATGAGTTTTTTCGCTGCGAAGCCGAAATTGAGGAAGAACTTGTGGCGGCATTTTCAAAATCAACAGGACTCAGCATGGTACATACCTCGGCACAAAACATCGATCGAATTGTCTCCATCTTCAGGGCCTGTAAGAAAACCGGAAAAACGCTGATCATTGACCTATACACATCCGTAGTTCTTAAGGCTACGGGCAATAAACATATTCCACAGTCAGACTGGCCGGAAATTGCCCTTTATGTTCCTCAATCACAACGAATACAAATCAAAAACAATAAATGGTTTGATCGGTTAAAAACACATGCTAAGAATCGGATCTTTATTGAAAACCTGCAGGCAATTGCAGATCATAGTGTATTGCTTTTTAGACCACTACATATATGGGATCTTGAAAAGGCAGATTTGCTGAATGATGCAGTATATATTTATTCACAATGGGAAGGTTACTGGGAACAGGATTCAAACGCTTATGTACGCGAATGGCTGGCCATGCATAATATCCCAAAGCAAAGCATTCATACGTCTGGTCATGCAAGTCCTTCGGATTTAAAGCGTTTTGCCGAAGCGTTAGCGCCATCCAGAATCGTTCCGATTCATACGTTTAGGCCCGAAAAATACGGTGAACTATTTAATAATGTTGAATTACACACTGATGGTGAAGTTTGGGAGGTTTAAAGAAAATTAATTTATCAAAAGAATTGATTTTTCTGTTCAATGGTTTGGTAATGGCAAATAGAACAGCTAATTTTCGGATTGAATATAAATTAATAATCAAAGAATTAGTTTTAGTAATGGCGATTAAGAAATCTGAATTATACAGCTCACTGTGGGCAAGTTGCGACGAGTTACGCGGAGGGATGGATGCGAGTGAATATAAGGATTATGTACTTCTCATGTTGTTTATCAAATACATCAGCGATAAATATGCAGGTGTACCTTATGCGCCCATTACGGTTCCTGAAGGGGCAAGTTTTAAGGATATGGTTGCTTTAAAAGGTAATCCAAATATAGGTGACCTCATCAATAAAAAGATAATAGGACCTATTGAGGAAGCCAATAAGTCATTGGGTTCTATTAAAGTGGATTTTGACAATCCCGAAAAATTGGGTACCGGTGATGAAAAGGTAAAACGCCTATCGAACCTGATTGCCATTTTCGAAAAGCCGGAACTGAATTTCGCCAATAACAAGGCTGAAGGTGACGATATTCTGGGCGATGCCTACGAATACCTGATGCGGAACTTTGCCACCGAAAGCGGTAAAAGTAAAGGGCAGTTCTATACACCGGCAGAGGTAAGCCGAATCATGGCCAAGATCATTGGCATCAATAACGAGAATTCAACGGCTAATACCACCGTTTATGACCCGACATGCGGATCGGGATCGCTGCTATTAAAAGTAGCTGACGAAGCGGAACGAAAAATCACCATTTACGGACAGGAAAAAGAGAGCGCCACAGCTGGTTTGGCCCGTATGAATGTGGTGCTTCATAATTGTCCTACCGCATTAATTAAATGCACGGGGAACAGCACCCTTTCCGATCCTCAGTTCACCGAAGAAAATGGCGGGCTTAAATTGTTCGATTACATTGTAGCCAATCCACCTTTCTCATCAAAAAACTGGAGCAACGGACTCGATATTTCCTCCGAAGCTGCCGATAAATATGGTCGTTTCGAAGGTTTTGGCATTCCTCCTGATAAAAATGGCGACTATGCTTTCCTGTTACATATGATCCGTTCGCTGAAGAGCAAAGGTAAGGCGGCGGTTATCCTTCCCCATGGGGTTTTATTCCGTGGAAATGCCGAAGCCGAAATCCGCAAGAACCTGATTAGGAAAGGATACATCAAAGGAATCATTGGTTTACCTGCCAACCTGTTTTATGGCACTGGTATTCCGGCCTGCCTGATAGTGATTGACAAGGAAAATGCCAATAACCGGAAGGCAATTTTCATGATTGATGCGGGGAAAGGATTTGTAAAAGATGGTCCTAAAAACCGTTTGCGCGACCAGGATATTCACAAGATTGTGGATGTGTTTAACAAGCAGATCGAAATGCCGAAGTATAGCCGCATTGTACCGATTACCGAAATTGAAGATAAAGAATATAACCTGAATATTCCGCGCTATATCGACAGCCAGGAGGAGGAAGATATTCAGGATATTGAAGCGCATCTGAATGGTGGTATCCCGAATGCCGATCTCGAAGCGCTGAATAATTACTGGGAAGTTTATCCCGCGTTACGAAACGAACTTTTTGCACCACATCAGCGAAATGGTTACAGCCAGCAGAAAATCGATAAAACTGAAATAAAGAGCACCATTTTTGCACATCCCGAATTTACAAGCTACAGCCGAAAAGTATTTGAAGTATTCGAAAGCTGGAAGCGCAAAACCATTCCGACACTTAAAAGTTTAGAGCAAGGTGTTAAACCCAAAAAACTGATCCACGAAATATCAGAAGATCTTTTGCAGAGTTTTTCGAACCTGAGCCTGATTGACCGGTATGATGTTTATCAGCATTTGATGAGCTACTGGAGCGAAACAATGCAGGATGATGTTTACGTGATTTCGGATGACGGATGGAAAGTAAGTAGTGAAGTGTACCGCATTACGAAATCGGTTAAAGGCAAATCAGGCAAAACAACCGAGAAGGAAGTCGAAGGTCTGGAAGGGATCGAAAGCAAGCTGATCAAGCCAGTATTGATGATTAACCGGTACTTTTCTGCCGAAAAAGGAGCGATTGAAACGCTCGAAAGCCAGCGCGACAATGCAGCGATGCAACTCGAAGAGATGGAAGAGGAACATGGCTCAGAAGATGGGCTTATGGCGGACGCCAAAAACGACAAGGACAAAATAACTGCTGCGAGCGTTAAAGAGCGGCTGAGAAAAATAAAAGGGAATAGGGCCGATGCCGAAGAACGCAAAGTTCTGGAAGCATACCTGAAAATCGTTGATGATCAAGGCGAACTGAGCCGGAAAATAAAAGAGCATCAAAAAGCGCTCGAAACCAAGGTATGGAACAAATACAACCAATTAACCGAAGAGGATGTAAAAACGTTGGTGGTTGATGACAAATGGATGCAAATTATGGATAATGCCATAACCACCGAAATGCAACGCATCAGTCAGCGGTTAACTCAACGCATTAAAGAACTTGCCGAAAGATACGACACCCCAATGCCCAAATTACTGGATAATGTAAGCCAACTGGAAGAAAAAGTAAATGAGCATTTGACTAAAATGGGATTCAAATGGTCTGAACCGCTGATTTGATTGATTAAATGATTCGCTATGATTAAAGAGGAAATGGTCTGAACCACTGATTTAAAAGATTAAATGATTCGCTATGATTAAACAGGAAATGGTCTGAACCACTGATTTAAGAGATTAAATGATTCGCTATGATTAAAGAGGAATACAAATGATCTGAAATACTGATTTGATTGATTAAATGATTCGCTATGATTAAAGAGGAATACAAATATTCAGAACTTACCGGAAAAATTATTGGTTGCGCTATGAAAGTTCACAGCGCACTAGGTAATGGTTTCCAGGAAGTAATTTACCAAAGGGCGTTGGAAATTGAGATGGGTGATAACAATTTGTCATTTAGTCGTGAGCATGAAATGCCTGTCTTTTATAAAAAACAGCAGATTGGCACCAGGCGGGTAGATTTCTTGGTGGAAGAAGTTATTTCGGTTGAATTGAAGGCAATAACTACTCTGGAAGATGTCCATTTGGCACAAGCAATTAATTACCTGGAAGCCTATGATCTGGAAGTAGGATTACTCATCAACTTTGGTTCCCGAAGTCTCCAAACAAAAAGACTCATCAATAAGAAATTCAATCAAAAAAAGAATCAGTGAATTCAACCATGAAATCATCAAAGAAATCAAATCAATCCCATGAATCAGTGGTTCAGACATTTATTGCTCACCTTGCTAAAATGGGATTCGCATGGAAGTAAGGAAAGGATATAAACAGACGGAAGTTGGGATTATTCCTGAGGGTTGGGTCAGAAAACAATTGAGTGATATTTCTGAATTTATTACTAAAGGAGCAACACCAACTACCTATGGATTTAAATGGGAATCCAGTGGAATTTTGTTTTTACGTAGTGAATGCGTTACAAACAATGGCATTGATTTATCTAAGTCTATGTTTATTTCAGAATTGGCCAATAAATCATTACACAGAAGCGAAATAAGATCAAATGATTTATTAATTACAATTACTGGAAATGTTGGTAGAATAGTATTTTTAAACAATCAATTTGGGAAAGGAAATATTAATCAGCACATTGCCAAAATAAGAATAACTGATTTAGATTTTGATAGATCATATGTATATCATTTTCTTTCACAAGATATATATAGAAAATACTTTGAATCTATAGTTACTGGACAAGCTTATCCTCAAATAAGCCTTAAACAGGTAAGAGATGCAAATATATTTTTTCCCCCCACCAAATTCGAGCAAACCGCCATAGCCACCGCCCTTAGCGACGCTGATGCCCTGATCACCAGCCTCGAAAAACTCATCGAAAAAAAACGGGCCATCAAGCAGGGAGCAATGCAAAAATGTCTGAACCCTGATTTTTATGATTTATGTGATGACGCTGATTTAAAACCCAATCAAAGAAATCATACCAATCAAAAAAATCAAAGTTCAGACAAATGGGAAGTGAAGAAGTTGGGAGAGATTGCTGAAATAATCGGTGGAGGAACTCCAAGCACTTATGTTACTCATTACTGGAATGGCACAATTAATTGGTTTACGCCAACAGAGATAGGGATGAATAAATATACTTATGAAAGTCATCGAAAATTAACTAAAGAAGGATTGTCAAATTGTTCAGCAAGAATATTGCCAATTGGAACAATATTACTTACATCAAGAGCAGGGATCGGTGACCTAAGTATATTAATGAGTGAAGGTTGCACCAATCAAGGTTTCCAGTCGATGATTTTAAAAGTAGGTTATAGCAATGAATATCTGTACTATTTAATGCAGACTTTGAAAAATGTACTATTACAGAATGCAAGTGGAAGCACATTCTTAGAAATAAGTCCCAATAAAATTAAGCAAATCCAAGTGTCAGTTCCTGACTTTGTGGAACAAACCCGCATTGCCACCATTCTTTCGGATATGGATGCCGAAATAACGGCATTGGAGCAAAAATTGAGCAAATACAAATTGATTAAACAGGGGATGATGCAGGAATTGCTGACGGGGAAAATACGTCTGAATCAGGATTTACAGGATTAATGGATTTACAAGATTTAGATTATATGAATTCAAATTGGTTCAAAACTTAAATACTTGCAGGATGAAAGAAGAATTGACACTTGACCAGATAACCTATAAGATAAATGGTTGTGCCATGAAAGTCCATAACACTTTGGGCAATGGCTTTCAGGAAGTAATTTATCAAAGGTGTCTTGCCATTGAGTTAGAAAGAACTGGTTTGGATTTTGTTCGTGAAAAAGAGCATACTATTTTTTACGAAGGTTTTGACGTTGGCACGCGACGAGCAGACTTTGTAGTTGAAGGGCAAGTGGTTGTTGAATTAAAGGCAGTAATAAATCTTGAAGATGTGCACCTGGCTCAGGCTAAAAATTATGTTGTGGCTTATGATTTTCCTATTGGATTACTGATTAATTTTGGAGCTGTAAGCCTTCAATTTAAAAAGGTATTCAACAAAAAATATAACGATTCAAATCCAGCAAATCCACCAATCCTTTAATCCTGATTCTGACAATGAGAAGAATTAAAGTCTTTATAAGCAGTGTACAAACAGAGTTTGCGCGGGAGCGGCAAAACCTGTTTGATTATTTGCATAGCGACCCGTTACTGGGGCTTTTTTTCGAACCATTTCTATTCGAGAACTTACCCGCTTCAGACCAGCGGGCAGATGCTGTTTATTTGAATGAAGTTGCGAAATGTGATATTTACCTCGGTCTGTTTGGTATCAGTTATGGTTCAGAAGATACGGAAGGTATTTCGCCAACCGAACGCGAGTTCGACGAAGCTACCCGTCAGCACAAAACCCGGCTTATTTATATATTAGGCGATTCCGGTTTGCAACGTCATGCCAAGATGAATCAGCTTATTAAAAAGATTGGTATTGACCTTGTCCGTAAGCGATTTAATTCGGGCGAGGAACTTAATTCGGGAGTTTACGCTTCACTCGTTAATTACCTCATGGAAAAGGAAATCATTCGTACCGGACCTTTTGATGCCGCTTCGAACGATTTAGCGACGATGGAGGATCTCGATCAGGATAAAATCCGTGAGTTTGTGCACATCGCCAGATCAAAAAGAGGTTTTCCACTTCCCGTTGAATCTTCGCCGGAAATCATTTTAACGCATCTGAACTTATTGTCGAACAATCGTGTAAGTAATGCTGCCATCTTGTTGTTCGGCAAATTGCCGCAACGCTTTTTCATTGCTTCAGAAGTAAGATGCGCTCATTTCCACGGCTTCGATGTGGTAAAACCTATTCCTGCCTACCAGGTGTATAAAGGTGATGTGTTTCAACTGGTGAATCAGGCTGTTGATTTTGTATTGTCGAAAGTTGATGTATCGGTTGGAACCCGTGAAGTAAGTAATCAGGTACCTGTTCAGTATGAACTTCCGCGCGCAGCCGTTTCAGAAGCCATCGTCAATGCCATCGCCCACCGCGATTATACGAGCAATGGAAGTGTACAGGTGATGCTGTTTAAAGACCGTCTCGAAATCTGGAACCCGGGAACTTTACCATTGGGATTAAGTCCGGCCAAGCTTCGCAAACCTCACCGTTCCATTCCGGCAAATCCATTATTGGCAGAGCCGATGTATTTGGCAGGATATATTGAACGTATGGGAACCGGTACCGGTGACATAATTCGCTTATGTAATGAAATTGGATTAAAAGAACCGGAGTTTGTACAGGAAGAAGATTTTAAAACAATTATTTGGCGTACCTTAAAAACCACCTTAAAAACCACCGGACAAGTTACCGGACAAGTTACCCGACAAGCTACCGGACAAGCTGAAGATATAGATTTTGAAGAAGTTAATGAAGATGCTACCCGACAAGCTACCCGACAAGCTACCCGACAAGCTGAAGAAGAAGTTGCAGAAACTATTAAAAGAGTTGTACTTGTTTTAGATGGGGAAATGAAAAGGGCAGAAATTCAAGAAATATTGGATTTGAAGGATCGAGAAAATTTTGTTCTAAACTATCTGGATCCATCGTTAGAATCTGCCCTTATTGAAATGACAATACCTGAAACTCCAAAACATCAGGACCAGCGTTACCGGCTAACCACCAAGGGTATCGAATTGAAAAAGAGATTCCTAAAATCTAAAAAGAAAAAATGAGTACCATCGGCCAGATTGAACGTTTAACACAAACCCGGATAGTCAAACTATTCCTGGAACAACTGGGTTACCAATACCTCGGCAACTGGGAAGACCGCCTCAATAACAGTAATATTGAAGAAGAACTGCTTCGCAATTACCTGATCAATAAAGCAGGTTACCCGGAAGAATTGGTTAAACGTGCTATTTACAAACTTCAAACAGAAGCGCGTAATTACGACCGCACCCTATACGGTAATAACAAAGAGGTTTATAAACTATTGCGCTATGGTCATGAAGTGATTGCCAATCCGGGAGATCGTTATCAACGATTGCATTATATCAACTGGGCGGAACCCGAAAAAAATGATTTTGCCATCGCCGAAGAGGTGACTGTATTGGGTAACAGGGAAAAACGTCCCGATATTGTTCTTTATATTAATGGAATTGCAATTGGCTTAATTGAGCTAAAAAGGAGTACGGTTTCGATTGGTGATGGAATCCGCCAAAATATTGTCAACCAGCAACCGGAGTTTATTCAATCCTTTTTCTCCACCATTCAATTGGTGATGGCAGGAAACGATACCGAAGGTCTTCGTTATGGAACCATCGGCACACCGGAGAAATTCTTTCTGGGCTGGAAAGACGATATTGAGGACAACAGTCAGTTAATGGTGGATAAATACCTTGTGAAAATATGTAATAAACAGCGGATACTTGAACTCATTTACGATTTTGTGTTGTTCGATGGCGGAATAAAAAAGCTGCCACGGCATCACCAGTTCTTTGGTATCAAAGCTGCCCAGGAGTTTGTTCGTCGTCGCGAAGGGGGGATCATCTGGCACACCCAGGGAAGCGGTAAAAGTATCGTGATGGTTTTGTTGGCCAAGTGGATTTTGGAAAACAATCCGAATGCCCGTGTTGCTATTCTTACGGATCGCATGGAACTTGACAAACAAATCGAGCGGGTTTTTAACGATGCCGGGGTAGAACTTAAACGAACATCGAGTGGCAGGGAGCTGATGGAACAACTAAGTCAGCCCTCACCAAGATTATTGTGTTCGCTGATTCATAAATTCGGAAAAAAAGATGTTGAAGACTTTGATAAATTCATTGAAGAGCTTCGCAGTAGTCCGGCAAAAACGGTGGGTGAGTTGTTTGTTTTTGTGGATGAGTGCCATCGTACCCAAAGCGGTAAATTGCACAAGGTTATGAAAGCGATGCTTCAAAATGCTGTTTTTATTGGTTTCACGGGAACACCGCTCCTGAAATCAGATAAACAAACCAGCCTTGAGGTATTCGGAGGATATATACACACTTACAAGTTCAACGAAGGTGTCGAGGATCAGGTGATATTGGATTTAATCTATGAGGCCAGGGATATTGATCAACATTTATCATCCCCCGCAAAAGTTGATGCGTGGTTCGCGGCAAAAACAAAGGGACTCAATGATTTTCAAAAGCTGGCGCTGAAGATGAAATGGGGCACCATGCAGATGGTATTGAGTTCGCGGTCGCGTATGGAGAAAGTGGTAAGCGATATTGTTTTTGATTTCAGTGTTAAGCCACGTTTGAGTTCTCATTTGGGAAACGCCATTCTGGTAGCAGGAAGTATTCATGAAGCCAGCAAATACTTCGAGCTTTTTCAGCATACAGAATTCAAAAACCGCTGTGCAATAATTACTTCGTACAATCCTGCCACAAAGGACATAACAACTGAAGATACAGGAGCCAATACTGAAACAGACAAAGAGTTTATCTACAAGATTTATACAGATCTACTGAAAGATATCGTTCCTTCTCAAGGGAAAACGAAGACAGAAACGTATGAAGACCTTGCAAAAAACAAATTCATCAAGGAACCCGCTATGATGCGTTTGTTAATCGTCGTAGACAAACTACTCACAGGTTTCGATGCTCCTGCCTGCACCTATTTATACATTGATAAAAGTATGCAGGATCACGGTTTATTCCAGGCGATTTGTCGTGTAAACCGATTAGATACTGAAGATAAGCAATTTGGTTATATTGTCGATTATAAAGACCTGTTTAAGAAGGTTGAAAATGCGGTGGCCGTATATACTTCCGAATTGGATTACGATCAGTTTAAAGCTGAAGATTGCCAAATTCTGTTGCTTGATCGTCTGAAAAAAGGAAGGGAACGCTTGGACAATGCCCTCGAAGAAATAGCCTTGTTGTGCGAGCCTGTTCCTCCGCCCAAATCCCAAATTGATTATCAGCATTACTTCTGTGGCAATACAGAAATAGCTGAGGAACTGAAGAATACCGAATTACAACGCACCGCTTTATACAAGGCCACTGTTTCATTAATCAGGGCATATGCCAACCTGGCTGCCGATATGGATGAAGCCGGATATTTAGCATCGGAGCAGGAGGAGATAAAAAAACAGGTTGATTTTTATTTAAAGCTCAGGGAAGAAATCAGGATGGCCAGTGGTGAAATACTGGATATGAAGACATACGAAGCCGATATGCGTCACCTGATCGATCATTATATTCAGGCCGACGAACCGAGGCAGATTTCTCCTTTTGGTGATTTATCGCTGATTGAGTTGATTGTGGATAGCGGAATAGCAGATGCCATCAACAAGATGCCTGCAGGGATCAAGGGTAATCAACAAGCCGTTGCCGAAACCATTGAAAACAATGTCAGGCACAAAATCATGAAAGACCACCTGATCGACCCTGCATTTTTCGAGGAAATGAGCATCCTGCTCAGCGAAGTGATAAAGGAGCGAAAAGCCAATGCCATCAGTTACGAAGAGTACCTGAAAAAGATCGCAGCAATCGCGGCAAAAGTACAGACAGGTATTAAACCTACCACTCCTTCGTCATTGAGAACCCCTGCACAAAGGGCGCTCTATAATAATTTGAGCAAAAACGAAGCGTTGGCTTTAGAGTTGCACGAAAGCATCGTGGAGTATAAACCGAATGGCTGGCGCGGAATTGATACGAGGGAGAAGGCTGTAAAACAAGCTATTTATAAAGTGTTGCGCAGCGTTGACGAAACAGAACGGATTTTTGAAATCGTGAAAAATCAATCGGAGTATTAAAATGGAACAATTGCATTTAGGCGATATTACCGTTGATGTGGTGTTAAAAGACATTAAAAATGTACACCTTAGTGTTTATCCTCCTTCGGGAAGGGTACGCATAGCTGCGCCGTTGCGAATGAGCCTTGACAACATCCGGATTTATGCCATTTCAAAATTAGGATGGATAAAAAGCCAGCAGAAAAAATTCCTTGAACAGGTACGTGAGGCACCCCGGGAATTCCTGTATAAAGAGGGTCATTATTTTTTAGGCAAGCGCTATCTGATGAAGATAGTTGAACATGAGGCACCACCCTTTGTTTCAATCAAACACAATACTATTATGCTTTATGTTCGCCCAAATACCGATATACAAAAAAGGCAGGTGATTATGGATGAATGGTACAGGCAGAAACTGAAAGAACTGGCACCATCTATTATTGAAAAATGGGAAAAGATAATTGGCGTATCAATCAATGAACTTGCCATAAAGAAAATGAAAACAAAATGGGGCACTTGTAACCGGGACGCAAAACGCATCTGGCTGAACCTGGAACTGGCAAAAAAACCTTTTCATTGCATCGAATATATAGTTGTCCATGAATTGGTTCATTTATTGGAACGTAGCCACAATGCTGTTTTTATCGCGTACATGGACAATTATTTGCCGGAATGGAAACAGTTGAAAACCGAGCTGAATAAGTTACCCGTAAGTCATGTAGAATGGATGTATTGAATTTCAAATAGAAGAAGGGATAAAGAATGAAGAATTGTTTTACAATATCCTTTAAATTAATCGAATCAATATTTTAAAAATGAAACCTCACTTCCACTATATAGTTGACTCCCTTTTCTATCGCAAAGACATTGGCGACAGATTTGATTTCCTTGTGAACAAAGGGAATCTGGATGATGCATTTGTCAAAACCCAAAAGGAGTTTCGCAATGAGTCACCGATACTCGCCAGGGAAGCGGCGTTTGGCCATTTTCAAAGTTATATCGAAGTCCTCTATGAGGGCATAAAGAAGAAATACACTTCGGATGAACGGGCACGAATTGATTTGCAGAAATATTTCAATTCCGGCAACGATGTTGAATTAATGGGAAGCAAACCCTATAAATTTAAAATCAGCGATGACCTGTTCAATGGGATAAACATCTATATGGTGATCGATGTACCATTAACAAAGAAGGAGAAGAAGGGGGATAAATTTCTGGTTCATGGAATAAGGTACATCGATTATCCGGACAGACCCGATGATGAAATTAAATCCACATTAAAAGGGCTTGTAAAAGAGTGTGAATATTACGAGTTGGGTCAGTATCCGTTTGGTCAATACTATTCGTTTGTTGATTTTTATAAAATTGGCGGCCAGGTTGAAGCTGTACTAAAAACGCCTTTTGACTGGGATGCTTTCATGCAAAAATTTGATGGCTGCAATATGTTTAAGTAATAGTTGATGTATTGATATACAAATCATTATTGGCTCTATGACCGATCGTATGGGTGAATTTTGCAAAGGCTTTCAAATGGATAATACAATGGGCAGCTGGCTTTTGGCAACTTGCAGCTTGGATGATGGTGCTAACTATCAGTCTTAAATCCTTTAAAGAAGATAATTTCTGATTTCCTTTGTAGGCGGTCCTGCCAGTTGCCAGTATCTAATAGCCGAAAGCAATCATTACAAATTCCAATCACCCATATCAAACGTCATAGAGCCATAATAACCTTTGCCGTCGGTTTTTTCGAATGATCAAATATAGGGCGTAGGAAACGTAGGAACTTTCTTATTGTTTTTATGGTTTATTTAGTTTCTATTATTCAGTATTTCAAGCGGTTAATATGGATTTTCTGCTTTCCATAGTTTCTATGGTTCCTATTGTTTCTGTGTTGCTATAGTACTGTGGTTTATGCGGTTACTGTGGTTCATGTGGATGCTGTGGTTTTCCTACGTTTTTCCTACGATTCTTATTGTTTCTGTGGTTTGTATTGTTTATATATTGCTATAGTTCATGCGATTAATAGGATTATTGTGGTTTCTTTTCGTTTCCTACGGTTTTCCTACGCTTCCTACGGTTACTATGGTTAATGTTGTTATTGTGGTTTCTATTGTTTCTGTGGTTGCTAAGTATTTTGTTATTACGTTTTTATGGTTTATTTTGTCTGTGTTATTACCCCGGATGTTAGGTTTCTGTGGTTCCTGCGTTCTTATTGTTTGTGAGGTTGATAAGGTATTGTTTTTCATATAGATAAAGTGGTTTCTGCGTTCTTATTGGTCCTGCTTTCCTACGTTCCTACATTCCTACGTTCCTATTTTTAAATTTTGCAAAAATCAACTGCGAAAATGGATTACATCTGTATAGGCCGCAATTGAATCTGATTGAAATTTTGTGGTGCAGATTTAATATCAATAGCAGAGTTTTGAAGCCTGCCTCCGTTTTCAGAACCTATGTATAGTGTATTAAATAAAGTCGTATTTTCTGTATTGAAACGATGGATATATCTATTTTCATACTTTGCGTACCCGGCGTTTTTGCGTGACCCTAAAGACAAAGTCGCGCAAAGACTTTAAAGACCGCAAAGGAAAAAATACGACATTACATTTCAACCATTACTTATGTTTGTTACGATGGAGGGAGTGATAGAGGCAGCGGTTCTTTTAACCTCCCGCATTTGATTAAAACCTAAAATTAAAGTCAATCAGTCCTGAAAAAATTTCAATAACTCGAATAAGTCATTTAATATTGCACTTGTAAATAAACCTGAAGATGAGCAATAATTCCAAAACATTAAAAATACTGCATACCTCCGACTGGCACCTGGGTCGTTCGTTATACGATCGTAAGCGGTATGATGAGTTTGGGAAATTCCTGAATTGGCTAGCTGCATTTATCAAAGAGCAGAAAATAGATGTGTTGTTGGTGGCCGGCGATATTTTCGACACTACCACCCCGGGTAATCGCGCGCAAGAGCTTTATTATCAGTTTCTGAATAAAGCATCCCAATCGGGGTGCCGTCATATGATCATCTCAGGCGGAAACCACGACTCACCCTCCTTTTTGAATGCACCGAGGGAGTTGTTACGGTTCTTTAATGTTTATGTCGTGGGATCGGTTACTGAGAATCCGGAAGATGAGGTTATCCTTTTGTGTGATGAGTCATCGGTCCCGGAGGCCATTATTTGTGCCGTCCCTTATCTGCGCGACAAGGATATCAGAACCGTTGAGGCAGGAGAAAAAATGGAAGATAAAAATCTCAAACTGATTGAAGGACTTACAAATCATTACGCAGAAGTTGGAAGAATTGCGATGGCGAAGAAAATGATCTCGGGCGGGATCCCAATTATCGGGATGGGGCATCTTTTTACTGCGGGGGGACAAACAACCGATGGTGACGGAGTAAGAGAATTATATGTTGGCGGTGCAGCATATGTGAACGAAAAAAGCTTTCCGGAATGTTTTGACTATTTGGCGCTTGGACATCTGCACATTGCCCAGAAAGTGGGTGGTTCTGAACTGAAAAGGTATTGCGGATCGCCCATTCCGATGGGTTTTGGCGAGGCCGGCCAGGAAAAGAAAGTGATCGTCATTGAATTTGACCAGGGTAAACAACTGATTACTGAACATACGGTTCCCTGTTTTCAGAAATTGAAAAGAATTTCGGGCAAAGCCGAAGTAATTAAATCGAAACTTGAAAACCTGAAAGCGGAAGGGAGCAATGCCTGGCTGGAAATCGATTTTACAGGTAATGAGATTTATGCCGGGCTAAGTGATCTCGTGAACGAAGCAATTGCAGGATCCGAAATGGAAGTATTGCGGATTAAAAACAAACGGGTAACAGAACAGGCGTTAAGCCGTGCCGACGATCAGGAAACATTGGATGATCTTGATGTAAACGATGTATTTATACGATGCCTCGATGCCTACGAGGTAGAGGAACCCGAACGGGCCGGACTTTTGCTGGCCTACGAAGAAATAATCACGGTGCTTCACGAAAATGACACTAACGCAGAATAAAAAAGCAATCAATGAAACGAGCTGTCAGTGTAATTTTCTTGCAAATAAGAATGTTTCATATGGAAGGGGTCCATCGGGCAACTAAAAAGCAAATTTTAGACAGATGAAGATTCTCCAATTAAGATTTAGAAATCTCAATTCATTGGCTGGTGAATGGGCGATTGACTTTACTGGTCCGGAATATACATCGGATGGGATTTTTGCGATCTCCGGTCCGACCGGCGCCGGTAAGTCCACCATTATGGACGCCATCTGTCTGGCGCTTTATGGACGAACTCCGCGGTTAAAAGGGATTTCAAAGAACAGTAACGAGATCATGTCGCGCCATACAGGAGAATGTTTTAGTGAGGTTGTTTTTGAAACAGAGAAAGGACAATTCAGGTGTACCTGGAGGCAACATCGGGCAGGGAAAAAAGCAGCCGGAAAACTTCAGGATTCAAACCATGAAATGGCTGATTACGTAACCGGTAAAATTCTTGAATCCAAAAAAACAGATGTAGCTAATGCGATAGTTGCATGTACAGGGATGGATTTTGCGCGGTTTACACAATCAATGTTGCTCGCTCAGGGTGGGTTTGCCGCATTTCTTCAGGCCGATGCCGATGAAAGGGCCCCAATTCTTGAGCAGATAACGGGTACTGAGATTTACAGTGAAATTTCAAAACTTGTTCATGATCGCCGGCGCACCGAAAATAATAAATTTGACCTTATTAAAGCTGAAACAGAAGGCATTTTAATACTTAGCGAAGACGAAGAAAACATACTCAATCTGCAATTGTTTGACATTCAAAAGTCTGAAAATGAACTTACGACAAAAAAAATTGCAATCGACCAATCCATTCTCTGGCTGAATGGAATGGATAAAATCAAGGCGGAATTAACGGCGATAGCGAATGAAACAATAGCCCATTCACTGGCGCTGCAAAATTTTGAGCCCGAAAGAGTTGTATTACAAAAGGCAGTTTTGGCAGCAGGACTCGATGGCGAATATGCATCGCTGTCAGCAAAAAGAAAACTACAGAACGATGAACTTGTGAGTTTAGCAACCTCAGTGCAAAAGGTGCCTGAACTGTTAAAAAATTTGGAATTGGCTGAACTCAATCATTTAGAAGCAAGCAAAGTCTTAACCGATGTAAAGCAAGCGACAGAAAGTGGACTGATTCAAATAAAAAAGGTGCGTGATTTAGATATCCTGATCAAGGAGAAAAAGACGGTTCTCAAAAAAGGATTGGCAGAATATCAGGAAATTCTTTCGGCGGAAACTGCAAAAACAGAGGAAAAGAAAACACTGCAAAGTCAGGTATTGTCACTTCAAAGTGCCCTTGAAAAGGTTGGAAGTTACCTGATTACAAATGCAAACGATGCGTTGCTGGTGACTGAACTAACGGGGATCAAAGAGAAACTGCGGAATTTAAAGGAGGCTAAATTAAATCAGGCAGCATTAAGTACCCAGTTGATTGAATTGCGGAGGTCGCTGGCTAAAGCGGAACAACAAACCAAAATCCAGTGGGAGTTATTTAAAAATAAAGGGTTAACACACACCGAAGCAAAGAAAAAGGTTATACAGACAAAGCAAACCCTCTCAAATCTTTTGGGTGAACGCCTGCTCCGTGAATACAGGAGCGACCTCACAAACCTGATGAAAGAAATGGCATATTTGCGAAAGATTGCCGACCTGGAGACTGAGCGAAGACAGCTGCGCGACAATCAGCCATGCCCATTATGTGGTGCGTTGCAACATCCGTTTGCAGAGGGTAATATTCCTAAACCGGATGAAACTGAAAGAAGAATTAATGAACTGGCAGCGTTAATCGATCAGGCTGATAAATTGGAAGCATCACAAAAGGTGCTTGAAGCCGAAGAAAAACGATGGGGTGAAGAGCTTGTAGCGGCCGATAAACAGTTACAACAGGCTCAAAATAACAATGAGGCAAGCCAATTGGCAATTACCAATAAATTAGCGGACCACAAACTTGCATCTGAAATATTCAACAATTTATTGAATGCAATTGCGGTTAATCTTCAGTCGTTTGGGATAACTGAAGTTGAGGAGGCCGATCCGGGTGTTTTATCTTCATTACTTGATCAGCGACTTAAAAAATGGCAGGATCACGAGCACCAGCAGACTACAATTGCAGGACAAATCAATGTATTATCTGCCCGAATTGAAACAATCAATGGAATAATAAAAACCCTTGGCGATTCGCTTAAATCGAAATTATCCGAAAACAATACTAATCGCATTGAAGTTGAAGGACTGAATGACCAGCGCATTATACTTTATGGTTCGAAAAATCCGGATACAGAGGAATTGCGGCTTATAACGATGAAATCTGCATCGGAAAAATCGGAAAGGGCGGCCAGCGATCAGCGGAACAGGTTGTCGCACGACCTGGCTGGTCTAAGGGAGCGGATAAAGGAGTTGGAAGCGAGGACAACCATTCGAAAGCAGGATCTTAGCAATGATGAAGTAACCTTTCAGGCTTCACTGCAAGCAACGGGTTTTGATGATGAACCCGCTTTTATAGGATGCCGCCTTTCAAAGGAAAGAAGAGAAAACCTGGTGCGGCAAGCCTCCGCGCTTGATCTAAAACAGGCAGACCTTGAAACACGGAAAAAAGACAGGGAGGAGAGGCTGATACTTGAAGGCGAAAAAAAACTAACTGAATCATCGCTGGTTGAATTAGTCGAACAACAACAAGTTGCAGGACTTTCCCTGATTTCTATCAGGGAAGAAATAGGGGCTAAACGTCAAAAACTACTCGACAATATAGAAGCCCGGAATCGGTTTAGTCAGATAACATTGCGGATCGAAGCGCAAAAGGTGGAATGCAGAAGATGGGAAGCACTTTATAACCTGATTGGTTCTGCCGATGGTAAGAAATATAGGAATTTTGCGCAGGGCCTCACTTTCGAGATCATGGTGGCTCATGCCAACCTGCAATTGATGAAACTTACCGACCGCTATTTGCTGATCAGGGATAAGGAACAACCTTTGGATTTGAATGTGATTGATAATTACCAGGCTGGCGAAGTGCGGTCCACAAAAAATCTTTCAGGGGGCGAATCATTTATTGTTAGTTTGGCTCTTGCACTTGGCCTTTCAAAAATGGCAAGTAAAAAGGTTCGCGTTGATTCGCTGTTTCTGGATGAAGGTTTTGGAACATTGGATGAGGATACGCTCGAAACCGCTCTCGAAACTTTGGCAAGTTTGCGTCAGGACGGAAAACTGATTGGAGTTATCTCGCATGTTTCGGCTTTAAAGGAGCGGATTAGCACCAAAATATTGGTTCAAAAAGTATCCGGTGGTAAAAGCGTGATATCGGGGCCCGGATGCAGTAAGGTCAATTAATTAAAGCAAAAAGCGATGTTCGACGACAAAAACGAAATTGATCCATGGGAATTGCCCATTTATAAAAAGGGTTGGGAGATTTATGAAGTAGTGAATCAGAACAAGGATATTTTGTGTCTTATAAAACGCTTAAATACAAATGGTTATTAGGGTATTTTATCAGATGTTCCGAAAAATACCATGATATTAATGTAATATATAGTCTGCAATAAAATTGAAACCCCGTTATTTTAAGCCTAAGAAAATGACGTTTTGAATTCAAAAACAATTTGAATTATTCTTAGTTTCTTTATTTTTTTACAGGCTAAGCCTGAAATCTCGCAAGTCCTGAAATATGCTGATCCGATTTTTGGAAATTTTTAAAGATTCATATTAAAGTAACTGAATCAAATGAGTATCTGTATTTTTATATTTTGGAATATTCTTTTGCAATACAAAATAGATCAATTATCTTAGCAGCGTTTAACAAAAAACACATATGAGGGTTATTGCACACCGAACATTGGTGAAATTTTACTCTAACAGGCCGGACGCCAAAACATCAATTGAGAATTGGTACATCAAAACCACTTCTGCCGCTTGGCAATCTTTCGCAGAGGTTAAAAATGATTTCAATAGTGTTGATAGTGTGGGAAACCAACTTTACGTTTTCAATTTAAACGGGAACGATTACCGGCTGGTGGTTGTGATGAAATTTCAGATAAAGATGGTTTACATCCGTTTTGTCGGCACGCATAGCGAATATAATAAAATCGACTGTACTAATATTTAGGGTATGACAAAAATACAAAATGAAATGCAGTACAAAGCCTCAATGGAAAGGATAGAGGAACTTTTGCCATTGGTAACAGATGCCACTCCTTTGACTGATAGGAACCTCGTTGAACTGGAATTGCTATCAAACCTGGTTGCCGATTATGATGAGGAACGTTATCCGATAAATACACCATCACTGGCTGAGATTTTAAAGCTTAAAATGTACGAAAAGAGCCTTACACAAACAATGCTATCAGAAATCATCGGGGTAAGCCCTTCGCGTATCAGCGAATATCTGACTGGCAAAAGTGAGCCAACATTAAAGATTGCCCGCTTAATCTGTGTTAAACTGGATATTAGCTCCAATATTGTACTTGGGATTTAATTTTTAACTCTGTAAGAGTTTTCTGTACATAACCCCCGGATTTATCTGGGGGAAGCATAGATAATAATAACGGGTAACTCTATAAGAGTTACCCGTTATTATTGGACACACCATCATACTGTATTTATAATAAGTGAATTGCAAAATAATTGTATTAATGATGGGAAATACCTACAGTGTTTTTTCATTTTACTTATTCTTTCCCCAGATAAATCTGGAGGTTATTTACAGGTTTCTCCAATAGAGAAATAATTCGGGCAATTCATTCTATCGGCGATTAAATTACCCATACCAAACGTCATTGAGCCAAACTTAAGACAAAACTTCAAAAAACTAAAAAGATAAGATAACTTTATCGAAAGTAAGTATTGACAATATTCGCCATTATCAAAAATAGTCTTATTGTATGGATATTAAAGAATTAGCTCAAAATCTGAAAGAAAAATTAGGTCTTGGAAACCTTCCGGTAGGTATGTACTTTTCGGCAACAAAACCCGAAAATGCAATTAGTTTCAAAACAAAAGGTAACGGCTGCATTTTGCCTTTAATCTATAAAAGTGCGCAAGGCAAAATGGTTGCAATAGATCAGGACACAACCGGCTGGAATTGTTCTGCTTTCTACCTGGGTTATCAGGATTGGATATTTGACGGTATTGAATGCTTTTTATCCGATGGAGTTGTCAACGGACGGGCAGGTGAGCGTTTCATAAAAACTTCACTACAGGCAAAATCATTTGTTGAATCTTATAAACCCAAAATACTGAATACAAACGTTACAGTTTTTAAACCTTTGTCAGATTTTGAACCGGACGAAAAGCCCGAAATAGTCATCTTATTCGTAAACGCGGATGAATTAAGCGCATTGGTTTACCTGCTTCATTTTAACGCTCCCGAAAGTGACGACAGGATTGTTACCCGTTTTATTTCAGGTTGCGGTTCGATTGTTACGCTTCCAATGAAATTAAAACGTGAGGGTAAAATGCAGGCGGTTTGGGGTATGCACGATATTTCGGTAAGACGAAGATTACCCAAAGAACTCATGACACTTACAATGCCTTACGAGCTCCTGATCGAAATAACCAAAGATATGGATCAAAGTTTTATCAATACCGAAAGCTGGAAAGCAATAAAAGATAGGAACACTAAAAATGCAGATCTTGGAGAGTGACAAGCGGATCGTGAAACCGGGGGAAAATGGCAATCTGATAGGGGAGAAGGGTGAAACCCTTGTTCCTCCATCTTCATGGGCTTTTTTGCCTGCGGGCGATGCAGGGATAACCCGGAAGGTGACAGCTAAAGGTGTATTTTGGCGTGTCGAAATAAAAATGGGACGACGAACCATCTCGCAAGGAATTTGGGCGCCAACTTCCACGATTACTCTTGCACAGGAAGAGGTAAATGCTACCCGGATAACCGATGAATACAAAAAGAAAAGAGTATCGGAAATCAACAGGCGTGATAAAAAGCAGGAACTTTACGATGTGGAATTTTGCAAAGCAGTTGAGGTCTACCTTGGTTTCGATGAAATTTACAAACCAATAGAGAAAAAGCTTGCAAGGGCTGTGACTGATCATGCTATTCCGGTGGGCAGCGGAACAGTGGCGAGAACACAAATGATTCCTATTGAAAAGAGAGCGGCTCATGCGGTAATCGCATGGATGCGCCATCAAACGACAGACTACGATAACGTGAAAATTTCAAGAATTAAAGGAGAACGTCGCGCTGTAAGACGAGGATTTGCGCTAGAATCGGTTACTTTACTTTTAAATTACAGGCAGGGGAGTGTTATTCCCGATACTTGTCCGCTGCAAAAAGCAATTGATAAAATACAAATCGGCAATGAATAAACTTTGTCCATGCGGATCAAACCGTTTATATGAAGAATGCTGTGAACCGATCATCAGTGCAAAAAAGGAGGCTGTGACTTGCGAAGAGCTTATGAGGTCCCGCTATAGCGCTTTCACATCGGCAAATGTGGAATATCTGATGCGCAGTCACCACACTAAAACTCGTCAGCTAAAGGAAAGTAACCGTATTAAAAAATGGGCGGAATCGGTTCAATGGATGGGACTTGTAATTTTAGGCACAGAAGCCGGTCAGGCGGCGGATGTTACGGGTTATGTTGAGTTCAGGGCGTTGTACTTCGAAGCAGGGAAGCTGCGGCAAATTCATGAGAAATCGCTGTTTAAACGCGAAAACCTGAAGTGGGTTTATGTTTCAGGAGTCCATTTCCCGGAAGAATAGGATCAATTAATAACGTGTTTAATTATTTGGTGCTGCCTGGTGAGTAAATGAGGCTCTATGACTTTTGGTATGGGTAACTTAGATTTTGCAATGATTGCTGCTGGCTATTTGTGATTGGCAACTGGCAGACACGCTTACTAAAAAATCAGGAATTATCTAAATTTATAAGGATTAAAGTCAGACAGTCAGCACTATCATGCCAGCTACAAGTTGCCAAAAGCCAGCTGCTTATTGCATAATCCATTTGAAAGCAGTTTACAAAATTTAAAGTCATGATACATTATAGAGCCGAAAATATTTAAACACAAAGTTCGGTTATTTGTTATAACCTATATAACAGGTTATATTTCTGTTTGAACTGGTAAGAAACGCTTTATTGAAAATTATCTTAATTTTTTTGCCATGAAGACAAATAAAGTTTTTAACACTTACATTATAAACTCCTCAAACGATAACCGGGATCTATTGGTAAGATTAGTTGTTGGTCTTATTTTCCTTACAGAGGGAATTCAGAAATATTTATTCCCTGAATTATTAGGAACTGGGAGGTTTTTGAAAATTGGATTTACGAATCCTGAATTTTGGGCATACTTCACAGGAATTTTTGAAATTATTTGCGGTGCTTGTATCCTGATTGGTCTGCTTACACGATTAATGTCAATCCCCCTCTTTATCATTATGGTGACTGCTTTTATCACCACCAAATGGCCGCTTTTGATTGATAAAGGGTTTTGGCCGTTTGCCCATGAATACCGAACCGATTTTGCGATGACATTATTGCTTATCTATTTTCTGATATATGGTAGTGGCAGTTGGTCGTCAGATTCTAAAATTATTAATGATCCAAAAACCTGAACAATGGCAATATTTATCAGGAAGAATGCAGCAATATTGTGTATATTGATTTTGTTCTTTGCACAGCCTGTTTTTGCCGGCCCGCCATTCGATACCGATGACCCGGAACCTGTTGCTTTTAAGCATTGGGAGTACTACATATCCTCTGTTAACACATTTCAATCGCGTGCATGGTCGGGCACAAGTCCTCATTTTGAAGTGAATTACGGCCTGGTTCCAAACGTACAGGTTCATCTGCTGACGCCAATGAATTATAGTTATTCGCGTGACCAGGGTGCGAACTTCGGCTATGCGAGTACTGAATTCGGAATCAAGTATCGCTTTATAAAGGAGACCGATAACAGACCACAGATAGGGACATTTCCGATTGTCGAAATACCCACAATAAAGAACAATGTATTCAGCAACGGCAAAACCCAGGTTTATATACCTGTTTGGGCACAGAAATCATGGGGTAAATTAACTACCTATGGTGGTGTTGGTTATTGGATAAATCCGGGTGCTGGTAATAAAAACTGGATCTTTTCAGGATGGGAAATTCAGTACGATATTTCACCAGTTGTTACGCTGGGTGGTGAGCTTTATCATCATTCTGCTGATACGGTCGATCACAAATCAGTAACCGCTTTCAACCTTGGCGGAATGATCAATGCCAGCGCAAAAACACATTTTATTTTTTCTGCAGGCCATAGTATAGCAAACGAAAACTTTTTCAGCTCTTATGTGGGAGTGCAATGGACCATCTGAAAATGAGCGAATTAAATAAAATTTCAATTTGATTTTTCTTTCGTAAGTGACAGATAATCAATAGAAGGTTTTATCTATATTTTAAGATATTACATTGTTTTTTCATACCTTATCGCAATTCTTGCGTAATTTCCTGCGTGTTTTTAATACAGACCTTTTGTGTGCCGCTAATCAGGATAAGGAGATAACTTTTTTTAAATTTTCAAATATTGTAGTAGATTTACGCCAGCTCAGGTAAGTAAAATAAAATTGTGTTAAATGACCAATTTAACCAGCGAATCCAGGCCTAAGTTGATTAATTTATAAAAAGGAAAATTAGTATGCGCTATCGGAAATTTGGCAAAACGAATGAAATGGTTTCTATTCTTGGTTTCGGATGCATGCGGCTTCCGCTTTTACCAGGAGGAGATACATCCCAAATTGACGAGGAGTTGTCAACTAAACTTATCCGATATGCTATTGATGAGGGAGTAAACTATATTGATACAGCTTATCCTTATCATGGCAAAGGAATGGGTTCGGGAGGACAAAGCGAACCTTTTGTTGGCAAGGTACTGAAAAATGGTTATCGTGAAAAAGTAAAAATCGCCACCAAACTTCCAGGTTGGTTGATTAAAACCCGTTCAGATATGGACAAGTATTTGAACGAACAATTAGAGCGACTTGAAACAAACAGCATCGATTTTTACCTTGTTCATGCCTTAAATAAAACGCTATGGAAAAATGTGAAAGATGCTGGTATCGCTGAATTTTTAGATCAGGCAATTCAGGATGGCCGTATAAAACATGCCGGTTTTTCTTACCACGATAATGATGCGAATTTTAATGAGATCGTTGATGGATATGATTGGTCATTCTGTCAGATACAATACAATTATTTGGATGAGGATTTTCAGGCTGGAAGAAAAGGATTGGACTATGCCGCAAAAAAGGGTCTGGGTATAACCATTATGGAACCTCTTAGAGGTGGTAAACTTGCTGCAAATCTTCCGGAAGAAGTTCAAACCGTTTTTAATAATTCCAATTCGAAATGGACTCCTGCCGAATGGGCTTTAAAGTGGGTATGGGATCAACCTGAAGTATCACTACTGTTAAGCGGCATGAATACAATGGAACAGGTAGTTGAAAATATAAAAATAGTTCAGACCGCTGCCGAAAACTCCTTTACGAGCACGGATCAAATTGCAATTGAAGAGGTTAGAAATATATACAGGCAAAGAATAAAAGTAAATTGTACGGCATGTAGCTATTGTTTACCCTGTCCGTCAGGCGTAAACATTCCGGTTTGTTTTGCATTTTATAATAACTATTCTATGTTCGGCAAGGAAGAAATGTATCATCGTATGTTACAGCCAGACCAAAGGGCTTCCAACTGCATCGAATGTGGCCAGTGCGAAATGCATTGTCCCCAGTTCATTGCGATTATCGAAGAGCTAAAAAATGTGAAGGCCATTTTTGAACCTGCCTGAAAACAGCTTTAAATGATGGCCGGATGCCTGTCGCTTTCCTTACCAACAATGATATAACAGGTGGTAATTCCGGCAGTCCTGTAATGAATGGCAAAGGAGAACTGATCGGAAAAGCCTTCGATGGCAATTGAGAATCGATGAGCAATGACATCATCCTTGAACCGTCGCTACAACGTTGTATCAATGTTGTCATTCGCTACACCCTCTTTATCATGGATAAATTTGGAGGAGCAGGTTATTTACTCAATGAAATGAAAATTTCAAAATAGAAATGTAATTTTCTGTTTATTTGCCTTATAAGTAATAGTCAGCATATAATGTCGTATTTTTAATCAAAGATTAAAGAGAAAACTAATTGCAGATATTACTAAAGTTAAAATAAATTCACTACTCTATCGCGTAGCGATTTAACTATTGTAGAAACAACGCCTGCCTGGGCATCCAATACCGTGTAGCGGTTAAACTTAGTGCTTGTTAAAGAATTCTTTACGTGGGGAATATACCTTCACCAATTCAACTATTAACATGGTTGCGACCTCTTATCACTTTCAATTTTAAACAGACAATTGTGCTTCTAATGACATTCCCAATGACGTGAAACTAATGACCTTCTCAATGACCCTTATTTGAGAGGTCAGAATTCATAAATACGACATTATATTATTTATCTTACTTAAATAATGGCTGGGCCAATTATCTTTACCAGATATAATCTCAGCCATTATTGTTATTTTCATTTTACCGGATGCAGGAATTCATCAATTGCCCGAATAAAAAGAGAAGGTTGGTCCACAAAAGTCATATGTCCGCTTTTAGGGAAGATAACCAGTTTTGATCCTGCTATCTTTTCATTCATCTCCTTTGAAAGTGAAGGATCACACTCGTCATTATCGCCAACTGTGATGAGTGTAGGAACCTTAACCGTAGCAAGCCGGTCGGTGTATTCAACAGAACTTAAATTGCCGTCAACGACAAACTCTCCATGCGAACCCCACATCTCCCGGTAAAGATCCCAGGCCATTACCCCATTTGAAACCGGGTCATAGTTGGGATCGGGATGGTTCTGGTAGAGGTAAGGAAAGTACCCCTCACCCCATGCAGCACTCATATATTCTGGAGTATACCGGTTTTTTTCATAATCCTTTCCGTGGCCATACAACCCTGCCTTTTCGAGCTTATCAATTCTGTCCCTCAGCTCCGGCGCCATTTTACCCTTCATCTTAATGAAAACTTCATTTATTTTTTTTGTGCTGTGGAAAGTACTACACAGAATCAGGTGCGAAAGGTTCTGCTGGTATTTCAAAGCGTAAGTTTGGGCAAGGACGCCCCCATAAGAGTGACCAAGGAGGCTGATCTTGCCAAGCTCTAAAGCCTGTCGTACTGCTTCTACATCATCGGCCATGTTCTCAACCGTATAGTCTGAAACATTTTCGATTTTCTGTGAGCGTCCTGAGCCTCTTTCATCAATGAAAATAAGCTGATTCGTTCGGGCTAAAGGGACAAGATACGGAAGAAAATAGTCGTGTGATGCGCCGGGGCCTCCATGAACAATCACCAGGGGTTGACCTTTACCAAAAGTCTTGTAATAAATCAGGATACCTTTCGCATCAACATACCCTTCTTTAATTTCATATACCGCGGATGTGCCTTTTGACGAACTCTTTTCCTCCGTATTTTTGTTGCATCCCACTAAAAACAGCAGGGCGCCAAGCGTTGCAAAAATGATCTGTTTCATATTTGGATTTTTTAATGATTTTGAATGGTAAATATCAGGGACTAATAGTAGTGATTTTTTATGGTTCAATCCCTCGAAAAATCTAAAAATCTTCACTTATCAGGCGAAAAAAACACTTACCCGGTTTGCCGTGCAAGTATTTGACTGTTTGGGCTTAGAAGAAGCTGTTCAATTTATCGAAGGTATTACCTTTAAAACAATAATATCGGCTAGTTCCGAAACTCATGAAGAAATTGGCGGTGCTATTGGCGGTGCTATCGAGGGAGCAGTTGAGGGTTGAGGGTATAAAAGAGAAACTTGCAGCTCTTCTTGGCGGAATTGCAAGGAATGAAGGTAATAGAGTTCCCGATTATAAAAGGATGACCCTACTTCCTGAAAGAACTATTCAAGGGTATATTAAAAGACTTAAAGATGCCGGACTAATTGAATTCAAGGGAGATGCTGCTCAAACAGGTGGGTACTATTTAACTGAGAAAATGAGATCAAAATTGAATGGAAAATGAATACAGGAAACCACCTTATAGTCGTAAAAATTTGCCCTTCAAGTGGTTCCAAACCCTTGAAGTGGCTTTTAGAAGTATCGTTATTGTGTTGATATCCTTCTCAAATCCCCTAACTTTCCATCTTAATCCTTCCAAACCCTTGAAGTGGCCTCTAAAAGTACCGTCAGCGCTTTGATATTCTCCTCTAGCCCCCGAACTTTACATCTTGATCCCAAATGGATCAATTCTGGGAAAAGTCTTGCGGAAAACAAAAAACACTTACTAGAATGTTGGTAACCGACTGTAACCATTGCATCTTTGTAAATAGGTACGGAATCAAACCTATCGACAAATGCTACGTCAATGTCAAGTTAAAAAAAATCCTTAAACGGTATTATGTTGTATTGGAAGGGAGCGCCAACTGTCACCTCTTCAGAAAGACTCTTGGTAACCGTGTTCTGCGATTGAATAATTACTGATGTTTCGCACTTAAAAACAGCGCCGAAGACATTGGATTTTAGTTAAAAAAATATCATGGAAATTTTATTAAGACCCTAAATTTAAGTAATTTAGTGGTGTATATGAAACAATATAACCACGCTACAGAACAAAGGTATCAATAAAATTTCGGAATTAAAAAACGGTTTTTATGGTAATTGGTCAAATAAAGGAAATTATCGGATCTTACCAGATTTTAACCCTCACACTGTCTGCTCTCCACATGTCATCTCCTTGCTTTATACCAAAAGTGGCATAGAACTCCGGCATATTTGATAAGGGGCCGAGTACGCGAAATTTGGCAGGCGAATGTTCGTTGCTGCGCACCTGGTTTGCAACTGCCTCCGGTCTTTCGTTGATCATCCATGCAAGGCCATAGCCGAGGAAGAAGCGTTGATCAGGATTTAGTCCTCCGATGATCTCCTTGTTTTTAAACTGGGCAGTTTTTTTGAAAGCCTCATAACCCATAATGATACCTCCCAGGTCAGCAATGTTTTCGCCTTGTGTGAGTTCGCCGTTGATGTGCAGGCTGTCGACAGCGATAAAGTTATTAAACTGGTGCACGATCATCTTCGTTTTTGCATAGAAGCGCGTACTATCCTCCTTTGTCCACCAGTTATTCAGGTTGCCGAATTCGTCGTATTTGCAGCCCTGGTCGTCAAAACCGTGGGTGATCTCATGCCCAAAAGTTGAACCCCCGATGACGGAGTAAAGTATGGCATCATCGGCCATCCTGCCTTCATAACCCGGTATAATGATGTTGCAACCAGGCACAACGATTTCGTTGTTGGAGGGATTGTAATAGGCGTTATAGGTCTGCGGTTCCATGTCCCATTCCTTGCGGTCGACAGGTTTGCCGTATTTCGCAACCATGTAATTGAACTCCCATTGGTTGGCATTCATGACATTCGTGACATAGGAATTACGATCAACAACGAGGGCACTGAGATCTTTCCAATGATCCGGAAAGCCAACCTTGAAGATTACAGAATTGAGTTTCGTGATGGCCTTGGTTTTGGTATCCTCGCTCATCCAGTCGAGTGCGTTGATACGCACGGCATAAACAGTCCTGATGTTCTGACCAATCTCTTCCAGCTTCTCTTTGGTTCCTTTGGGAAGGTATTCATCCACATAGACCTGTCCGATCAGTTCACCCAGCCCTCTATTGGTCTCCTCAACCACCCGTTTCCACCGTGGTTTTGGTTCTTTCACTCCGCGTAAGGTAGTGGAATAAAAGTTAAATGACTCCTGGAAAGTCTTGTCATCCAAGTTCCGTGCCAGTCCGCGCAATAGCTCGAATTTCAGATAATTCTTCCAATCATCTAAAGGAAATGTTTTTAGATATCCATTAACTGCAGTAAGAAATTCGGGTTGGCCGACGATAACAGTATCGACCTTGTTGAGACCAACGGTTTCGAAAAATACTTTCCAGTCAATATTTGGTGTCGTTTGAGACAATTTGTCCACTGTCATCTTGTTATAATTCTTTAGAGGATCGCGTGTGTCTTCCCGTTTCCGGGAGGTCTTAGCGATAGCTGTCTCCAGCTTTAGGAGGTTTACCGCTGTCTTTGTGGCAAGTGCTTCGTCATATCCCATAATCTTAAACATATTGGCAATATGAGCCTGAAATTTCGTCCGTATCATCTGTGCCTGGGCATCATTGTCGAAATAAAAGCTGCGGTCGGGAAGGCTAAGGCCCGATTGTGCAAGGAATATCGCGTTTTTACTGCTGATTCTGTCGTCCTGACCAACATAAAACCCGAAAATGGGTGATGCGGAAACAGCATGTATATGTGCAGCCTGGCGTAAAAGTCCCTGCAGGTCTTTCACTGCATCTATCTTATCAAATTCTCCCTTCAATGAGCTGAGGCCTGCTTTGTTCAGCGCAATACTATCCATTCCCATGTAGTAGAAATCACCGATCTTTTGTTTGTTGCTTCCTTTTGGCGCCTCAGTTGTGGCAGCCGCTTTTACGCAGACCTGCCGGATCTGGCAGTTGATGGTATCCTGTATCATCTGCCAGAGGCCGTTACTTTGCTCGCTGGCCGGGATTGGATTTTGCTTAAACCATTTGCCGTTGGCGTAGAGAAAAAAGTCCTTGGCCGGGCTGACCGTGGTGTCGATGTGCGAACTCAGTGCATCCAAAGCAATATCTTTCTTTTTAGGTAAATTACAAGCGGTGAAAACTGTTACCAGTATTACACTGATCAGGAAATACAAACGGGTTTTGGTATTGATCGATATCATTGGACAGGGTTTGATTGTGAGACTAAAGGTTTTTATAAAGATTGCATAATTGAGCAGCAAATATAAGAAAATGGACTTGATTGAATACTAGAATTCTTAATTTCAATCCGCTAAAAGATATTGGTAAAAGTTAAGACCCAGAGATCGTCATTTTTAGTAATTCGATCCCTTAAAATCTTCAGATTCCGGAAATTCCCTCAAATTCTTGCGTAAATCTTGCGTAAAACAAAAAACACTTACAGATGATCTCCGCATTTTTTCGATCCTGTGGGTGGACCCACCAGTTAGTGATCCTGCCCCCCGATTATGATTCAGAATTTTTTAAAAAAAAGTAATCATTCCCCATGTTGAGCCAGATTTTATTTTGGTAATCATAAATCTGTTTTCGTATTTTTGTATCAGATTATAACCATTTCAACGATGAAAAAACTATTCGCATTAATCTGCTTTTTCGGAATTCTAAGTGGATTTTTACTACTTGATCTTAAGTCCCAACCTTCTTATAACGATCAATGGCCGGGTTTTCGTGGTCCTTGTGGTCGTGGGTTTATTGATAATGTAAAAACCCCTGATGTATGGAGTATGGAAAGTGCCAAAAGTATTAAATGGAAAACACCGATTCCGGGATTAGCTCATTCAAGTCCGGTTATTTGGGACAATTTCTTATTTGTTACCATGGCAGACAACAGCAAGAACAGCGAATCGTTGAAGGTTGGTCTTTACGGTGATATAGATGAAGCCAATGACAATACTGAGCACGAATTTAAAGTTTACTGTCTGGATAAGAATACCGGAAAGATCCTGTGGGAACGGGTCGCTCATAAGGGTATTCCGAAGTCAAAACGGCATACAAAGGCATCGCAGGCCAATTGCACCCCTGCAACAGACGGTAAATGCCTCGTTGTAAATTTTGGTTCCGAAGGTCTCTATTGTTACGATTTTAAAGGAGGGCTGATCTGGATGAAAGATATGGGCTTAATGAATCCGGGTTGGAATACGACCCCAGGAATAGAATGGGGCTATTCAAGTTCTCCGGTCATTTTCAAAAATAAAATAGTTCTTCAGTGTGACATTCCTAAAAATCCATTTATAGCAGTATTGGATTTGGCAAGCGGAAATGAAATCTGGAGAACTTCGCGCGTTGGTGAAGCTCAGACCTATTCCACGCCTGCAATTTATTCGAAGGATGGGGTGACACAAATCATTGTCAATGGTTACATGCATACTGGCGGCTATGATTTCGAAACAGGGAAAGAAATATGGAAGCTAAGCAACGGCGGTGATATTCCAATTCCAACTCCGATTATTTCCAATGATCTGATCTACTTGAACAGTGCGCACGGTAAATTCTCACCCATCTTTGCTGTGAAGCCAAATGCAAAAGGTGATATTACGCTTGCCCCCGATAGCACTAAAAACAAATACATAGCATGGAGTGAAAAACGGGGTGGCGCCTATATGCAAACGCCCCTTGTTTACAGGGGATATCTTTATAATCTCCAGGTGAACGGACAACTTACCTGTTTTGATGCATTAACTGGTGAGGTAAAATATAAAGAGTCTTTAAACGAAGCATTTACGGCTTCTGGTATCGCTGCTGACGGAAAACTCTATTTCAGTTCGGAGGATGGAAATGTTTTTGTTGTGAAAGCTGGTCCGGTATTTCAGTTAATTTCTAAAAATGCGCTAAAAGATATTTGTATGGCGACTCCTGCTATTTCGGGAAATACCCTTTTCTTTAGGACACAACACTATTTAATAGCAGTAGAATAACGTTTGGCAGTAGTAAATATTTAGATAAAAGTGGGAGCGGAAGTTCCCATTTTTTTGATTGTAAAAGAAATGATATCAGATTCAACGGTAGTAATTTTTATTGGCGCTATGACGTTTAGTGTGGGTAATTGGATTAAAGAAAACCGCTCTATTTTTAGGATAATCTTTTTTATCGCCCTGAATGGGTGATATCTGAATAACCGTGGGTATACACCCACTGCCAAGTCAACATGCTTATCCGCAGCCCCCAAGTGGGCTGAACAATATAACAGATAATTCAACCACTTCGTTGCTGTGGTTTTCTTTTTTTTGCTTATGTGGGTTAAACACTCAAGTTTAGTGAGATTTGGTCACTTCGTGGCTTCAAGATAAAAATAGAAATACCCGTATGATTTGTCTTAGAGCCTTTTTATTTCAGAAAATTAATTCTAATGATCCGAAAATAAGACGCTATGACGTTTGGTATGGGTAATTGGAATGATTGCTTTCGTCTATTAGATACTGGCATCTGGAAGGACCGCCTACAAAGGAAATCAGAAATTATCTTCTTTAAAGGATTTAAGACTGATAGTTAGCACTATCATGCCAGCTGCAAGTTGCCAAAAGCCAGCTGCCCATTGTATCATCCATTTGAAAGCAGGTTACAAAATTTACACACACGATTCGTCATAGAACCAAAAATAAGTTGAATAACAGAGAAATAAAACTCAATAAATTGTAACAAATATCCGGAGTTTGCGTAATGTTCTTTTTTGTAATTCCATCAGCTTCTTACAATCATCTAAAAGACATTGCCATGAAAATAACTTATTTAACAACCCGGACTAATCTTATTTCTAAACTTCGGTTTGGATTGAAAGCTTCATTGTTGGTATTGATACTTTTAAGTCTTCCTGTTTACTCCTTCACACAAACCAATGATGTAACTAAAAAACTGAAAGGATTCGATCAGTACATGGATAAAGTATTGAAAGATTGGAATATTGCAGGAGCTGGAGTTGGTGTCGTTTATAAAAACAAATTGGTTTTCGCAAAAGGCTACGGTTATCGTGAGTATGAACAAAAACTTCCTGTCACACCGAATACACTTTTTCAGATTGCCTCGAATACAAAGCTATTTACAACTGTTTCAATTGGAATGCTTGTGGACCAGGGTAAACTTGACTGGGATAAGCCTATCCGCAATTATGTCCCTTCAATTGAGTTTTATAACAACGATCTCAATAATACTGTTACAATTCGTGATATGCTTTCACACAGAACCGGCATATCACGGCACGATTTAATCTGGTACAAATCCGACTTTAGCCGCAAAGAACTTTTCGACCGGTTGAAATACCTTGAACCAAGTCAGCCATTGAGAGAAGGCTTTCTCTATAATAACCTGATGTACGTTGGTGCGGGATATATTGTTGAGTCTTTAAGTTCAAAGTCATGGGAAAATTTTGTACAGGAGAATATTTTGAATCCGTTGGGAATGAAAAGCACAGTTTTCACGGTAAAGGAGATGGAGAAAAATCCTGATCATGGCGTTCCATACAACGAGAAACGGGATACAACGACCTTATACCGAATTCCAATTTATGAGGATCAGCACGCGGTGGGTCCTGCCGGAGCAATTATTTCCAATATTCAGGACATGTCAAACTGGCTGATTACATTGATGAACAATGGGAAATTTAACGATAAACAAGTGATTCCTGAAGACGTAATTAAAGCATCGCTAAAACCGACAATGGCGCTTCCGAATAGTAGTCTTGAAAATAAGGGGTATAAAGAAATTCTAAATTCAACCTATGGAATGGGGCGTGGTACCTCAGTTTACAAGGGCCATTTCTTAACCAATCATGGAGGAGCGCTACCGGGTTTTTATTCGCAGGTATCGGCGATGCCTTACGATAGTATTGGTGTAATTGTTTTTGTAATTGGCGACCAGGGTGCCCCGCTTAACAACTATATTTCATACAACATCTACGATCGGTTATTGGGGCTTGACCAGACACCCTGGAGCGAAAGAGGCTTAAAAGATCAGAAAGAAGGGAAGACAATCGGGAAGGAAGGTAGGAGTAAAGCCGGGGCAAATCGAGTTCCAGGAACGAAACCATCACATCCTTTGCCAGACTTTGTGGGACAATACGAAAATCCGGCATATGGGATTATTAATATCATTCAGGTCGATACTGCCTTACAGTTCGATTTTCACAAGATGGTTTTGCCGCTGAAACATTACCATTACGACAGGTTTGATACGCCTGATGATGAGCAATTTGGCTTGTTTTCACTAAATTTCACGTCAAATCCGCAAGGCAGTATCGATGGACTTTTTGTATCACTTGACGAATCTCAGACAACATTCACTAAAAAAGCCGATGCAACATTAAGTGATCCGGCCATTCTGTCAAAATATGTCGGTAAATATACGGTTGCAGGAAACTTTATTAATGTTGAATTGATTGATAAAGCGCTCTACCTTATCGCTCCGGGGCAGCCAAGACTTCAGTTGATACCTGTAAAATCACTTTCCTTCAGGGTAAAAGAATTCCCCGACATGAGGTTTGTTTTTGTTATGGATAAAGATGAGGTGACGGGTTTCAAACAAATTGATCCATCTGGAGAATACCTGATTGAAAAAAAGAAATAGGCCCGGAAGCTAACAAAATCTTTGTTTTTGCCTATGCGACGGTATTGCTCATCTTCAAAAGCGACATAGCTGATAGTTATTTAAAAATTAAAGGTGAATGGAATGACAACAGATGATATTTTGTTTGAACTTGAAAAATATGGAGACAAGCAGACAAAAAAAACGCTGTTAAAACACGGCGCGAAAGAGCCATTTTTTGGTGTAAAAGTTGGAGACCTGAAAAAAATACTCAAAAAGACGAAAAAGAATCATGAATTATCTTTAGAACTTTATAATACAGGAAATTCTGACGCTATGTATCTTGCCGGTTTAATGGCTGATGAGAATAAAATAACCGAATCACAGCTGGACGATTGGATTGACAAAGCTTACTGGTATTATTTGAGTGAATATGCAGTTCCCTGGGTTGCCGCGGAAACAGATTTTGGTTTTGAACTCGGACTGAAGTGGATTAGATCTGATACTGAAAGAATTGCTACGGCAGGTTGGGTTACATTGGCTTATTATGCTGGAGTAAATCGGGATGAAAAATTGAATATTAATGCATATAGTCAATTACTCGACCTGGTTGAAAATGAAATTCATAATTCACAAAATAGGGTGCGGATGTCTATGAATGGATTTGTTATTGCGATTGCCACGTACATTAAAGAATTAACTGACAAGTCAATCGCGGTAGCAACCAAAATCGGAAGGATAGTGGTTGATATGAACGGGACCGCCTGTAAAGTTCCTTTGGCAACTGAGTATATTACGAAAGCGATTCAAAATGGACAAATTGGTAAAAAACGTAAAGCAGCCAGATGCTAAGGTTTAAAAACGTCAATTACAAAAGATTACTCATCTAAGTTTTGCGATTCCATAGATTTAGATTATCTTATATTAATCATAAGGATAATCTAAATCTATGGAATTTTCACCCTGCCTTCCCCGTACCTTCCTCGTATCTTCCTCATATCATGTCCATATTATGCCAGATTCAATATTAGTACATAATGTCTGATTGAAGATTGATTTGAGAAGCGTTAATTTCCGCTTTTCAAAATGCGGCCTTATTTTATTTCAGTGCATAAACAGATAGTGAATAATACCTTAACGCTTGAAAAGATAAGGTGAAGGCATCTCAGAATCATTAGCGACCTTACAAAAATCGGATAGGAGAAACGGGATTAATTCCCGTTTCGTCCTTCCACACCACCGTGCGTACCGTTCGGTACACGGCGGTTCCTTAATTTACGCCATTGACTTTCCGAAAATAATCCGTCAAGAAGAT
>Ga0209697_10000926_pt1 | contig 47535 bp, 42 predicted proteins | sample AliMusrvi5mmetaG_FD_184115 | JGI IMG/M metagenome (GOLD analysis project Ga0209697, IMG submission 184115) | Freshwater lake bacterial and archeal communities from Alinen Mustajarvi, Finland, to study Microbial Dark Matter (Phase II) - Alinen... | ecosystem: Environmental > Aquatic > Freshwater...
GAAAAGAAAAGACTTGCCAGCCAGCCAGAAATCTCCGACCAATTCCCCGTCAGCCAGCCCTGCAGAGTTTTAACAATTTAACGGAATAAAAAATTCCCCCAACCGGGAAGCTGCTTCGGAAAGCGGAATGTTCAGCGGTGCCAGTGTCTCTGCCGCATTGTGTATCGTGCGAATTTGAGTGCTGGTGAAGGGTTGCGGGTCGCTCGGTTTTGACCCCGCCAACTCTTCGATGATTTCTTTGGCCCTCTTCTTCGCCAACACTTCCGTTTTAGCTCGCTCCCTGATTCGTTTCTTGTTCTTGTAATACGCGAGCATGAACGAGTCGTATCGAGTGCCGTTGACTTCAACCGTCGCCTTGTAGATGGGAATGGAAAACCCCTTTCCCGTCACTGGTTCCAGCGTTTCCTTGGAATCTGCTTTTGAACCCATGCCCCCATTTGTCACAAAACATGTCACAAAAGCAATAAATTACTTTTTTCTATCGTAAAGCATACGGCTTCGAATCCCGTACGCGCTGCCAACCTCCGGTTGACAGGCTGACGGGATGAGAACGCAGTTCGACCACCGTCCCGCCTTGCGGGACAGCCCATCTGCACGAGCAAAGCGAGGCCACTTTCGTGGAGCCTGCCGCAGGCAGGATAATCCTGTGCGCGCTGCCATTTTCAAAATGGCAAAACGATAAACACAGAAGGTCAATAACTGTAGCGATCCGGGAGTTGGAAGGCGTTTTCGATGCGGCGGATTTCCGGCGGTTCGGTCATGACGACTTCGACGACATCGAACCGGAACGTGATGTCGGGCATTTCGAGCAGGCGGAGCCACTGCATCGCCCCGCGGATGATGAGGCGGCGTTTTTTCTCATCCACCGCATCGAGCGGACGTCCGAAGGCTTCCTGCGAGCGGGTCTTGACCTCGACGAAAACAAGTTCGTTGTGGCGTTTGTCGCGGCAGACGACATCGACCTCACCGCCGTGGGGCGCGCGGAAATTCCGGCGGAGAATTTTGCAGCCGTTGCAGCGGAGGAATCGGACGGCCAGTTCCTCACCGCGGCGTCCGAGCGCGATATGCGGGGCTTCGGAAGGAGCGAGCGGCTTGCGCAACCGGAGCATAACTTCGGCGATGAACCGGACAGGGGCCATGAAGACGGAGTTTCTCAAGATGTGCGGCGGTTGGATAGCCTTTGTGTTGCAAAAATCCATACCGGGGATAATCGCGGTCGAGTTGTTCCATCATCCGATCCCGCGCGACTTTTGCAATGATACTCGCGGCGGCGATGCTCAGGCTCAGGCCGTCGCCGCCGACCAGCGCGGTCTGCCGGCAGGGAAACCCGGGCACGGGAAGGCCGTCAATCAGCGCATGGGCCGGCCGGGGAACCAGCGCGAGAAACGCTTCGCGCATGGCCTCGTGGGTTGCCCGCAGGATGTTCACGCGGTCGATCGCCCGGCTGTCCCGCAGCGCCAAGGCCCAAACCACTCCGGGCGTGGTCGTGAGCAATTCGTAAAGGACGGCGCGCTTGCGGGCCGAAAGCTTCTTGGAGTCGTCGAGACCGGGTGCCACGAATCCCTCGGGCAGGACGACCGCCGCCGCGACAACAGGCCCGGCGAGCGGACCCCGCCCGGCTTCATCAATTCCCGCAACCGGCGCGATGCCGTTGCGGGCCAAAGCGTGCTCGTGTGCGAACGAGCAGGGCATTGGCTAGGAGCGCTCGGCGCTTTCTTTGACCGTGGTGGCCGACTTGCCCTTGCGATTGCGCAGGAAGTTCAGCTTCGAACGGCGAACCGCGCCCTTGCGTTCGATTTCAACCTTCGCGATGCGGGGCGAGTGAAGCGGGAAAACGCGCTCGACCCCTTCGCCGTAAGAAACGCGGCGGACGGTGAAATTGGCGTTCAGACCGAATCCCTTGCGCCCGATGACGATTCCGGAATAAATCTGGATGCGTTCCTTGTCGCCTTCGACAACGCGGGTATGGACTTTGACCGTGTCGCCGACTTTGAATGCGGTCACGTCCTTCTTCAACTGTTCGCTTTCGATCTTCTCAATAATGCTCATGGCTGGAAAAAACTGTAATCGTTGATCATGCCGGGAGTTCGGGGATGTGCAAGCACAGAATGCGGGGATTTTCGGAGTTCTTTTCGGCCCCGATTTTCCCTCTGCGCTCAAGGAAGCGGGATCCGGGTCCCTCAATGCTTACGCCAGGGGTTTCCCGAAAATTTCCCACCGGCGTTCGCGTTCGCCGCCGACGACCTCGCAATTTTTCAGGATCTCGGTATTGTTGTCCTCCATCCAGCCGAGGGTGGCATTGTCGTAGCGTTCCTGGGCGCGCACAAATTGCTCGTGGATCAGCCAGGCATGAAGCCCGCGATCCCGGAACGCGGGCACAACACCGAGCACGGTCTGCCGACAGGAATTTATTTTGTGCGTTTTCATCAGCCAGAAGATGTGCGGCAGGCGGAGCCAGTGGGGAGTGCGTTTCACCCGGATCAGGATTTCGTTGAAGTTCGGAAGGGTGATGGCGACGCCGGCGTCTTTTCCATCCATCTCCGCGATGAGGAGAAGTTTCGGATCCGCGATCGAACGGATATCGTCCGCCGCCGCCAAGAGGTCGTCCATGGAAATCGGCACGAACCCCCAGTTTCTCTCGAGCGTTGCATTGTAGACCTCGCGCACGATTCTCAATTCCTCATCGAGATTCGAAAGATCCATCGTCCGCATCGTGAGGCGCGAGCGTTTGGCAATCCGATCCACGATCCGGGCGAGGCGGGCGGGCTGTGCGAGGCGGTGCATGGGGAGATTGAGCCCGTGCAACGTGCGCACGGAGGTGAAGCCGTTTTCCTCCAGCAGGCGTTGGTAGTAGGAGGGGTTCCAGGTGAGACCGATGCTGGGCAGCAGGTCAAAGCCCCAGGTCAGCAGTCCGCATTCATCGTTGATGCTCGGGTTGTAGGGCCCGCGCACGCTGTCCCTCCCGGCGGCGCGCAGGACTTCCTCCGCTTTTGCGAACAGGGCGCGGGCGGTGGCCGGGTTGTTTTCGCATTCGAAAAACCCAAAAAATCCGGTGCGGTCTTTCGAGTATTCATTGTGCGAGCGGTTGATGATCGCCGCGATCCGGCCGACCGGCCGCCCCTCCCTTGTGGCGAGGAAAGCGGTGATCGTGCCGTGCCGGGCATGGAATGCCGAGCCCGGCGAAAGATACTTTGCGATGCTACCGGGAAACGGCGGGATGAAGATCGGATTCGTCCCGTGCAGGAACTCCGCCACCCGCTCGAACTTCTTCCACGACTTCGGCGTCCGACAATCGGAAATCAAACACGTTTTTTCTGCGTCCGGGGTTGAGGTAGGCTGGGTCATCGAATGTTCCAAGTTCGCGTGCCAGTTTCTCAAAAATCTCGAGCACGCGATCGAGATCGGAGTCGGTGTGGGTCGCCATGAAGCTCGTGCGGACGATCGCCTCGCCGTAGCGCACGGCCGGGAAAATCGCCGGGGTGGCGAAGATCCCCTCCTCGAACAGGCGCTGGGTGAAGATGAACGACTTCATCTCGCTTCCGATGAGGATCGGGACAATCGGTGTCTGGGTGGTTCCGATTTTGAATCCGATGCGCTTGAATCCCTCGTGCATCTTGCGCGTGTTGCGCCAGAGTTGTTCGATGCGCTCGGGTTCCTCCCGCATGATTTCCAGCGCCTTCAAAACCCCCCCCGCCACGGCCGGGGCGAGAGCGGCTGTAAAGATGAAACAGCGCGCGCGGTGCTTCAAAAACTCGATCATCTGGGCATCTCCCGCAATGAACCCTCCCATCGAACCCAGCGATTTGGAAAAGGTGCCCATGACGATATCCACCTCGTCGTTCAGTCCGAAATGGTGAACCGAACCGCGCCCCTGGGGTCCGAGAACTCCGAGCGAATGCGCCTCGTCCACATAGACACGCGCCTGGTGTTCCTTGGCGGTTTTCAGCAGGGGAGGCAGATCCGCAATGTCGCCCGACATGCTGAAGACGCCGTCCATCACCACCAGACGGCCCGCCTCATCCGGCAGACGCTTGAGGCGGTTGCGCAGCGAGGCCGGGGAGTTGTGGCGGTAAGGGATCAGCTTCGCGGCGGCAAACTGGCATCCGTCAATGATGCTGGCGTGGTTTTCGCGGTCGCAGAGGATGGCATCGCCCTCCTCGGTCAGCGAAGCCAGCGCGCCCTGGTTGGCAAAAAAGCCGGTGGAAAAAAGGACAACGGCATCGCGCTGGAGAAATTCGGCGAGAGCGTCCTCCAGTTGGACATGGAGCCGGATCGTGCCGTTGAGCAGGCGGGAACCGGTGCAGCCCGCGCCGTAGCGTCGGGTGGCTTCGCAGGCCGCTTCGATGACGCGCGGATCTTGTGCCAGCCCGAGGTAGTTGTTCGAGCCGATCATGATTTTCGGCTCGCCCTCGCAGATGACGTAATTGCCGTGAGGCTCTTCGATACAGCGGAGGTAGGGGTAGAATCCCTGCGCCCTCGCATCGGCACTGTCCCTGTATTCCCTGCACTTCTGGTATAAATCTCTCGCTACGTTCGCCATTGGTAATCGGACAGGTTCGCAGGGTTCCCGGACAAGTAAAAGCTTTTTGCTGACGAACCCACGGAGGCGGTTTCCGTCCGGAATCCCTGTTGGGATTGAGATCCCTCATCCGGGATCCCGCAATCCTTCCGGCAGGTCTTCAATGGTTTTTGCGTTCCTTGACGGCGGCTGGCGCGGAAATTTTTTTTCCGGCGTGCGCGGGGGGTGGCGGCGGGGTGGCGGCCTGTTGTTTCGTTTTCGGCGCAGCTTCCCCGATGCACTTTTCGCAATCCTCTTCGGTCGGGTGTTCGCAATTGCAGGCGCGGAGAAAGTCGTTCATGGATATGGCTGCAATCTAGCCCTTCCCGCGCCCCCGACAAAGAAAAAATGCACCGGCCATTCAAAAACCAGCCGGAAGATTTTCTCCTCATGCCCGCAAGCGCACGAGGAGGTCTCCGCCATCGACGGCATCCCCGACCTGCACCAGCATCTCCTCAATGACGCCATCGACCGGCGCGTAGAGGGTTGTCTGCATTTTCATCGCCTCGAGCGTGAGCAGCTTCCCTCCCTTGGCCACGCGGGCGCCGTTGCCGGCTTCGACGGCCGTAATCATCCCGGGTATCGGCGCTCCGACTTCGAGAGGCTTGGCAGGATCAGCTTTCGGGCGCACCTTGGTCGCGGTTTTTACCGAGCGATCCAGGGCGGTGGCCTCGCGGGGCATGCCGTTGAGCTCGAAAGAAATGATGCGACGACCGTCCTTGTCGGCCGAGCCGATATTGATGAGCTTGATGAAAAGGGTTTTTCCGGCCTCGATATCAAGAGCGATTTCCTCGCCCGGCTTGAGGCCGTAAAAGAAGGCCGGAGTCGGAAGGACTCCCACATCGCTGAACTCCCGCTGGAACTTGAAAAAATCCGCGAAGACGTCGGGATACATCAGGTGGCTATAGAGATCGTCATCGTTCGGCTCGTGCTTGAGCTTCGCCGCAAGCTCGGCGCGAACGGCAGGGAGGCTGACTTTCGGCGCCCTCGCTTTTGCGGGCTTTTCCTTGCCGAGCACGACCTGGACAAGACGCTTCGGCCATCCGCCGACCGGCGTGCCGAGCCCGCCGGCGAGCATGTCTTTGACCGACTCGGGAAATGGCATGCCGGGCTCGAGGTTGACGACATCCGCCGGACGAATCCCCCGTGTGAAGAGGAAGAGCGCCATGTCCCCGACGACCTTGCTCGAAGGCGTGACCTTTACGATGTCGCCGAAGAGCTGGTTGACTTCCGCGTAGCAGAGGGCGATCTCGGGCCACCGGTGGGCGAGCCCCATGCTGGCCGCCTGTTCCTTGAGGTTGGTGAACTGTCCGCCGGGCATCTCATGGAGATAGACCTCGGCACTGCCGGTGCGGGGCGACGTGTCAAACGGCGCGTAAAACGTGCGCACCTGCTCCCAGTAATCCGCGAACTCGTTCAGGGCATCGAGATCGAGCCCCGAGTCGCGCGGGGTATGCTGGAGTGCCGCAACGAGGCTGTTGAGGTTCGGCTGCGAAGTGGAGCCGGACATCGAGGAAAGCGCGGCATCGACGACATCCACTCCCGACTCGGCGGCCATCAGGATGGAGGCGGCATTGACGCCGCTCGTGTCGTGCGTGTGGAAGTGAACCGGCATGCCGACTTCGGCGCGCAGGGCCTTGATCAGGGCGCGGGCGGCAAACGGGCGGCAGAGCCCGGCCATGTCTTTCACGGCGAGCATGTGCGCGCCCATGCGCTCAAGCTCTCTGGCCAGAGTGATATAATATTTCAGCGCGTATTTTGTGCGGCGGGGATCGAGGATGTTGCCGGTGTAGCAGAGCGCACCCTCGCAGACCGCGCTTGTCCCGCGAACCGCTTCCATCGCGGCCCGCATGTTCGGCAGGTCGTTGAGCGAATCGAAAATCCGGAAGATGTCCATGCCCGACCCGGCCGCATGCTTGACAAATCCCGCGACGACATTCGGCGGGTAGTTCGAATAGCCGACGGCATTCGAACCGCGCAGGAGCATCTGGAAGCAGATATTTGGAATCCGTTTCCTGAGCTCGCGCAGGCGTTCCCACGGGTCTTCGCGCAGGAAGCGCATCGAGGCGTCGAACGTGGCTCCGCCCCACATTTCGAGGCTGAAGAGCTGCGACGCCCGGTGTGCGACGGCATCGGCCACGGCGAGCATGTCGTAGGTTCGCACGCGCGTCGCCAGCAGCGACTGATGCGCGTCGCGGAACGTGGTGTCGGTGAAAAGCAGATGCTTCCGGGCACGCACCCATGCGGCAAACTTTTCCGGTCCGAGCGCGAGCAGGAGCTGGCGGGAGCCGTCGGGCGGCGTTTCCCGGTGGTCGTATTTCGGGCGTGGCGCGGCAGTGAGAGGCGTGGGACTTTTGTATCCCTTGGCCTGCGGGTTGCCGTTGACGATCACATCGGCGAGGAAGGAAAGGAGCCGGGTGGCCCGGTCGCGGCGCGGCTTGAAATCGAAGAGAGCCGGAGTGGTGTCGATGAGCGTCGTGGTGGCCCCGCCGCTGCGGAAGGTCTCATGAAGGAGCACGTTTTCCAGAAAAGGGATGTTCGTCTTCACCCCGCGGATCCGGAACTCGCGCAGCGCGCGCCCCATCCGATCCAGAACGATCGGGAACGTCTGCCCGGAGGCCGTGATCTTCACGAGCAGCGAATCGTAAAACGGCGTGATCACGCTTCCGGTCGTGCCCATGCCCGTGTCGAGCCGGATGCCAAACCCTGCCGCGCTGCGGTAGGTGATGAGCTTGCCGTAGTTCGGCGTGAACTTGTTGGCCGGATCTTCGGTTGTGACGCGGCACTGGACGGCGAACCCATTGCAATGCACGGCGTCCTGTGCGGGCAGCGAAAGCTCCGGCCCGTGCAGGGCGGCCCCTGCCGCCACGAGGATCTGCGAGCGCACGAGGTCGATGCCGGTGATCTGCTCGGTCACGGTATGCTCGACCTGGATGCGGGGGTTCATTTCGATGAAGAACCATTCCTTCCTGTCGATGTCGTAAAGAAACTCGATCGTGCCGGCGTTGTTGTATCCGATCCCCCCGGCAAGGCGCACGGCCGCCTCGCACAACTCGCGACGGACATTCGGGTCGAGCGCCACAGAGGGAGCGATCTCGATGACCTTCTGGTGACGGCGCTGAACCGAACAATCGCGCTCGTGCAGGTGGAGGATATTTCCGTGCGAGTCGCCAAGAATCTGAACCTCGATGTGCTTCGCCCTCGGGATATATTTTTCGAGGAAGACGGCGGAATTTCCGAACGCGCGGCCGGCTTCGTTCCGCGCCTCGTCGAGCAGCGGAGCCAGATCGTCGGACGTCCGCACCACGCGCATCCCTCGTCCACCCCCGCCGAATGCCGCCTTGATGATCAGGGGAAATCCGATCAAACGGGCAACTTTGAGCGCCTCACCGCGCTCGGTGACCGGATCCTCCGTGCCCGGCAAGGTCGGCACCCCCACCTTGAGCGCCAGCGCGCGGGCGGCTGTCTTGTCTCCCATCATTTCCAGCAGCTCCGGGCGAGGGCCGACAAAAATAATCCCGGCCTCCTGGCACGCGCGGGCGAGCCCGGCATTCTCGGAGAGAAATCCATAGCCCGGATGGATCATGTCCACGCCATGCTCGCGGGCCAACCCGACAATTCCCGCGATGTCGAGGTAGGCCCCCACCGGCCCCTTTCCCTCGCCGACCTGATAGGCCTCGTCGGCTTTGAATCGATGCATCGAAAGGCGGTCTTCCTGCGCATAGACGGCCACCGTGCGCATGCCCAGCTCACTCGCGGCCCGGAAGACCCGGATCGCAATCTCGCTGCGGTTGGCGACGAGAAGCTTTTTTCCGCCGACGGAATCAGACGAGGGGCGCGCACCGGCGCCGAGGTGGGAAATTTCCATGATGCCCGCGTTATAGGGAAATCGAACACGACTTGGCAATCCCGCGGAATGCCTGTTCTTTCGCCGTGAGGTTTCGTTTGAGCATCCGCCCATTTCCGGCCATGCTGCCCGGCACATGGACATTGTGTATTTCGATCTCGAGACCCAGCGGACGGCCAACGACGTCGGCGGCTGGGATAAAAAGCACGAGATGGGCATGTCGGTTGGCGTGACCTACAGCACGGCCGATGCCCGGTATGAGATCTTTTCCGAGGCGCAGGTTCCCCAGCTCGTCAAGCGGCTGCAGCGTGCGGATCTGGTCGTCGGCTACAACGTCATCCGCTTCGACTACGAAGTCCTCATGGGCTACATCCCGCTCGACCTTCCCGACCAACTGCGCACTCTGGATATGCTCGTCGAAATCGAGAAATCCGTCGGGCACAGGCTCAAGCTCGAAGATGTCGCCCAGGGCACGCTCGGTGTCGGAAAATCCGCCGAGGGGCTTGATGCCATCCGCTGGTGGCGCGAGGGCCGGATCATGGAGATCGCGGAATACTGCTGTTTCGACGTGAAGGTCACCAAGCTCGTCCATGAATACGGAGCCGCACACAAGGAACTCTTTTTCAGCGACCGGTTCGGACGCAAGCAACGCCTCGAAATCCACTGGCCCGCATGATCCAGCCCCTCAAAGCTCCCAAAAACAATTGGTTCCTCTACTGGCTCGACCTCGACGAGCCGATCCCTTCGGCCACCGGATGGTTTCTGCCAACGCTCGTGATCATCTGCGACCGCTCGGGAACTCCGGTCGCGCCGCCAGAAGTCCTTGAAGAACTCGACCAACCGCGCATCGAAAACCTGCTCTACAAACTCTTCGAGCAGTTGGGAACTCCCGACCGGCTTTCCGTCTCGGCCAGCGACGAATGGGATGCCGAGGCCTGGCAGAGCTTTTCCGCTGACTGCAAGGTGGACATCCGCTTTCAAACCCCGGACAACCGCTCGCCGGACGAACTCCGCACGCTCACCAAAACGCTGGTGCTCCGCGTCGGGCGGACGGGCGACGGGCCTTCGCAAACGCGCAATGTCGCGCGCGGCCTGGTGCATACCGCGCTGCGCATGCGCTCGGCATCGAAGCGCGAAGCCCTGTTCCGCCTGGCTCTCCTCCGCGATGCCGATTGTGCCGCCGCCCGCATCGAGCTGGCCGACATGGAATTCCAGAGCGGCAATTGGAAAACCTGCCTCGCCGCCTACGAGGAGGTCATCCGCCGCGAGGGCCACCGATGGAGCGATCCGGCCCTCTGGTGGGTGGATCGTGAAACCAGGCCGTTCCTGCGTGCGATCTACGGAAAGGCCATGACCGAGTGGCACCTCGGCCGCTACGCCCCCGCCGCACGGACGCTTGAGGAATTGCTGGAACACAACCCCGCCGACAACCAGGGCGCGCGTTTCCTCATTCCGATGCTCCACCTCCTCGCGGAATCCTCCGAGCGCGCCGCCGCCTTCTTTGTCCGGTATTCCAACGCCTATCCCGGCGACTACGCCGAACCTTCGTTCCTTTTCGGATGGGCGCTCAGCCATTCGCTCGAAGGCCGCGAGCAGGAAGCCCGCACAAAATACGGCGAAGGGATCCTGAAAAATATCTATCTGGCCCCCATGTTGCTCGAACTCGACGAACCGCCCCGCGGTCTCTGGCTTCCAAATGATCGCGCCGAACCCAACTACGCGGCCGAGTTTGTCGAATCCTACGCGGTTCTGTGGGATCGCGAACCCGGCGCCCTCCGGCTTCTGCGCGAGGTCTATCAGGAAGCCCTCCCGCGTCTCGAAAATATCGTCAAACACCGCGAAGCCATGTCCGACTTCCAAGACCAGCGCTACGAATCCGCGTACAAAGCGAAATGGCTCGCCCTCGTCGCCGAAGACGATCGGCTTACAAAACCGTAGCCGCCGCACGACGGACTCATGCCAACTCTTGGAAAGAGACAGACTCTCTTTCTCGAAATCCGGGGATCCAACAACCCCGGTCAGCTTTTGACCGAGGGGTGCCGGATGTCCTCCGAAGCGACGGCAAAAACGGTGTCCTCGGCGATGTTGGTGGACTGGTCGCCGATCCGCTCCAGGAACCGGGCGATGAAAATCAGGTCGAGGTAGCTCTCGATGAGGCCGGTATTTTTCGACATGAGATCGGTGAGCGTGTGCGCGTAGTCCCGGTTCATCGCATCAAGTTCGCGATCACGCGGCTTGAGCGTGCGCGCGAGAGCGAGATCATTTTCGGCATAGGCATTGATGGCATCGCGCACCATCTCGATGGCATGGCTGTAAAGCGGTTCGATGGCGTTCGTCTCCGGAAGGGCCGGGTGAAGGTTCAACTTCCTGGCGCGGCGCGCGATGCCGACGGCTTGGTCGGCAACGCGTTCGAGGTTCACGCTCAGCTTCATGGCGGCGATGACATTGCGGAGATCCGAGGCGACCGGGTGGAAGCGGAGCATGATATCGATGCCCTCGCGATCCACCTGAATTTCCAGCGAATCGACCTCCTCGTCATCGGCGATGGCCGTGTTGCACCAGTCCTCGTCCCGCTCCAGGAGGCCCTTGCGGGCGTTCTCAAGGTTGCGCAGGGAGAGGCTCGACATCATGAGGACATTTTTCCGCAACTCCTCGAGCGCGGCGTTGAAGTCGGAAAGGATATGGCGGGCGGGTTCGGTGGACATGGGTGTGGGTCGGGTGGCGGCCTGCGGTTCGATCAGCCGAACCGCCCGGTGATATAGTCTTCGGTTTGTCTCTCGGACGGGTTGGAAAAAATTTTCTGTGTGGTGTCGTATTCGACGAGTTTGCCGAGGTAGAAGAACGCGGTGCGATCCGAGCAGCGGGTGGCCTGCTGCATGTTGTGGGTGACGATGACGATCGTGAACTCCTGTTTGAGCTGGTGGATGAGTTCCTCGACTTTCACCGTGGCGATGGGATCGAGCGCCGAGCAGGGCTCGTCCATGAGAAGGACTTTCGGACGGTTGGCAATGGCGCGGGCGATGCAGAGGCGCTGCATCTGTCCGCCCGAGAGCCCGAGCGCGCTTTCGTGCAGGCGGTCTTTGACTTCCTCCCAGAGCGCCGCGCCGCGCAGGCTCCGCTCGACGGCTTCATCCAGCGTGCTTTTCTTGTTGCGACCGGAAATGCGCAGGCCATAGACGACATTTTCGTAGATCGATTTTGGAAAGGGATTGGATTTCTGAAAGACGATGCCGATGCTGCGGCGCAGGGCGATCACTTCGATCCCGGGGGCGAAAATATCCCGTCCGAGGAGGGTGATTTCCCCCCGGTGGCTCACCCCGTCGATGAGTTCGTTCATGCGGTTGAAATTCCGCAGCAGGGTGGATTTGCCGCAGCCGGAAGGCCCGATAAATGCCGTGACCTGCCGCTCGGGGATGTCCATCGAAACGTCGAACAGCGCCTGCTTTTTTCCGTAGAAAAAATCGAATTTCCGCACGGAAAGGAAATCCGGGCGTCCGGGCGCGGCCATTGCCGGGAAGGCCGGGGAGCCGAGGGTGTCGCTGGATTGTGCTTCCTGCATAAAGGTGGGCATAGTGTGGGCGGGGCGCGTTGGCTAATGTTTTTTTGCGAAGGCGAGCTGGGCGGCAATGTTGGCCGCGGTGACAAAGGCAACGAGAACAAGCGAAGCCGTCCAGGCCATCTGGATCTGGTAGGGAAATGGCACGGTGGCAAAATTGTAAATGAGAACGGAGAGCGAGGCGGTCGGCTCGCCGAGCGATTTTGCCCAGAACTGGCTGAAGAGGGCGGTGAAGATGAGCGGGGCGGTCTCGCCGGCCGCCCGCGCCACGGCCAGCATGATCCCGGTCATAATCGCCGGCAGCGCGTCGGGCAGGACGACGCGGATGATCGTCTGGAACTTCGTGGCTCCGAGTCCATAAGACGCCTCGCGAAAGGCGTTCTGGACACCCAGGAGCGCCTGCTCGGAGGTGAGAAGGATTGTGGGCAGCATGAGCACGGCCAGCGCGACCCCTCCCGCGTAAGCCGAGAACGAGCCGCTGGAGGCGACCACCACGGCAAAGGCAAACACGCCGCAGATGATCGAGGGAATGCCGGTGAGGAGCTTGGCGACAAGGCGGACTGCCCGGGCCATCCCGCTGGTCGGGGAATATTCGTTGATGTAAATCGCCGAAAGAATGCCCAGCGGCGCGGCGACCACCAGCCCCAGGCCGACCATGACAAGCGTGCCGAGAACCGCGTTGCCAAAGCCCCCGCCGGTCACCCCTGCTGCGGGCGGCAGTTCTGTGAACACGCGCCATTTCAAAAGCGGCAGCCCGTTCTTGAGGACGAGGTAAAGAATCGACAGGAGCGGAACCATCGTGAGAAGCGAAAGCGTGATGCAGATCCCGCTCAGAAAGCGGTTGCCAAGCGAGCGGGACACCGACTTGGTGGACTCGCTGTCGTCGTCGGAAAAGAAATCGGGGGAATGCGTGACGAGGGTGTCCATCGTGGGGTCAGCGGATGCCGGCGGTTTTCTTTTGCGTGTAGCGGAGCACGGCCTCGCCGATCAGGTTCACTCCCAATGTGATCACGACGAGGATCAGGGCGGCATACATGAGGGAGTTGACCTGGAGGCCGTCCGCCTCGCCGAACTGGTTGGCCAGAAGCCCGGCAAGCGTGCCTCCCGGCGAGAGCAGCGACCACGAGAGGCGCGAGCTGTTGCCGATCAACATCGCCACGGCCATCGTCTCGCCCATCGCACGTCCGAGCGCCAGGATCGTCGCAGCAACCACTCCGGGCGCGGCCGCCGGAAGAATGACGCCGAGGATCGCTTCCCAGCGCGTTGCCCCGAGCGCATAAGCCCCCTCGCGCAGCGGCTTGGGCACGGCGATGAGGGCGTTTCGTGAAATCGCCGTAAGCGTCGGCAGAATCATCAGGGCCAGAACCACACTGGCCGTGAGCATCGAGTTGCCATACGCCGGACCGGAAAAAAGCGGGATCGCGGTGAGGTGGACAACCGCCCAGTCGCCGAAAATCTTAACGAGCGGGATCACCACAAAAATCCCCCAGAGTCCATAAACAACGCTCGGGATCGCCGCCAGCATCTCGACCACAAAACGGACGGTATGCCGGACCGGCAGGGGCAGAAAATTCTCACTCAGAAAAATCGCGACCGAAAGTCCGAGCGGAAATGCCAGAAGAATCGCGATCAGCGAGCTGGCCGCCGTGCCGACAATGAACGGCAGGACGCCGAACCGCTCGCGGTTCGGCACCCAGACGGAATCGGTCAGAAACCCCCAGCCGAATTTGTGCATCGCCGGCCAGGCGGACGACACGATTTCAAAAACAATCCATCCGAGGGTGGCGACGACCGACGCCGACGCGAGCCAGCAGAGTCCCCGAAAGAAGTCCGGCCCCACGCGCAGCGCGGTGATGGCCGGAGTTTCTGGGTCTTGCCGCAACACGAAGGATAATCCTGATTCTTTCCGACAGTTCGTTACTGCACGGTGGAGAGTGCGGCCTGCGCCTTCCCGACGACCGAGGCCGGAAGCGGAATGTAGCCGAGTTCCTCGGAGAGCTTCTGCCCGTCGGTGAGCCCCCACGCCACGAAATCTTTCAGCGCCTTCAGCTTCGACGCATCGTCATACTTTTTGTAGAGCAGGAGCCAGGTGAAGCTTGCGATCGGGTAGTCGGACGCGCCCTCGGGATCGACCGGCCAGATGCGCAGGTTCTCGGGCAGCCTGACGTTGGCCAGTGCCGCAGCCCCGCTGGTCAGGTCGGGATAAACGAATTTTCCTGATTTGTTTTGCAGGCTGGCCATCGAGAGCCCGTTGTTTTTGGCGTAGCCGTATTCGACGTAGCCGACCGCACCGGGCGATTGCTTGACGAGAGCGGTCACGCCCTCGTTGCCCTTGCCGCCGACTCCGGCCGGGAACGTGACCGACTTGTCGGTTCCGATTTTGTCGGCGAATTCCTTGCTGATGGCGGAGAGGTGCTGGGTGAAGACATAGGTCGTGCCGCTGCCATCCGAGCGGTAGGCCGGTTGGATCGGAAGGCCCGGAAGATTGACGCCCGGATTGTCTTTTGCGATGAGCGCATCGTTCCACTTCGTGACTGTTCCGAGGAAGATCCCCGCCATGACCTCACGGGAGAGATTCAGTTTGTCCACGCCCGGCAGGTTGTAGGCAAAGACAATTTCGCCGGCGGTGGCGGGGATCAGCACGACGCCCTTGGCGACCTTGGCAATTTCCGCATCGTTCATCGCGGCATCGCTCGCGCCGAAGTCCACGACCCCTTGGGTGAAATTTTTCACTCCGGCCCCGCTGCCGACCGACTGGTAGTTGACCTGCACGGCGGGATGGAGCTTGCTGTATTCCGCTCCCCAACGCTGGTAGAGGGGTGCCGGGAAGGTTGCTCCGGCTCCGGAGAGCTGCTGGGCTTGAAGTGAGGGGATCGTGGAAAACGCGGCGCAAGCCGCACCGATTGCAATAAGTGAGATGGATTTCATTGGTTGTCGAAGTTGCGTTGCCCACGAAATGGTATAATCCCGCACCCGCCAATCGGTTTAATGTGACAATTTTGTAACAATCGGGCAAGTCTTGTCAATCGGCCGGAAAAATGGCCCGATCCGACAATCCATGCTCAAAGTTCTCTCCACATACAGCATCAAAGGCGGAGTTGGAAAAACCGCCCTCGCGGTGAATCTCGCCTACGCGCTGTGGGAGGCGGGGAAACGCACGCTTCTCATCGACCTCGATCCGCAGGGCGCGGCGGCCTTTTATTTCCTCATCGGGCCTGCGGAGAAATTCCGCATGAAAGACCCGCGCTCGCTGGCCGGAGGCCTGCGGCAAAACATCCGGAAATCCGATTTTCCCGGACTGGATATCCTGCCGTCAAACCTCGCCTACCGCCGCCTCGACATCGTTCTCGACCGCATGGAAAAACCGCGCAAGCAACTGCGGCTGGTTCTCGACACGTTCCAGAACGACTACGATGCCATCGTGCTCGATGCGCCGCCAAATATCACGCTGCTCTCGGAAAATATCTTCCGGGCGTCCGACCTGATTCTGGTTCCCGTCATCCCGACCGTTCTCTCGCGCCGCACGTTCGAGCAGCTTCTGGCTTTTTTCCTCTCGAAAGGCCTGCCCGCCGGGATCCTCGTGCCGTTCTTTTCCATGACCCATGCGCGGAACAAAATGCACCGCGAAATCATGGAAAGCCTGCCGCGCGAATATCCGGCATTTCTCAAAACCGCGATCCCCTACTCGGCCGAAATCGAAAAGATGGGCCTGCGCCGGATGCCGCTCCTGGCCTACGCGGCGGGGAAACCGCCCGCCCTGGCGTATCGCGCCCTCTGCACGGAAATCCTCGCCCATTTGGATCCCGCACCACAGACGGATTAAATAGGCTCTTTTCCTTCATTTGCGCGGGGCCGGGCGATGGGGTATGGACAGGGACATGAACCTAAAAGAGAAAAAGGGAATGAACCACAGAGAGCACAGAGAGCACAGAGCAAGAGAGTTACAGAATATTGACGGCTTGATGTGGAATCCTCTTTTGGGTGAGCAATCCCTTCGCCTTGTGTGGGTTCGCAAACCCCATTTCTTCAACTGGTTTCACTCCGTGTGCTCTGTGTTCTCTGTGGTTCATTTCGGTTTTTAGGATGAAATCTCTGCGAGCGCGAAATGCGGGCCGGATCATTGCGGGAGGCGCGGTGGTCGTGTTGATGCTGGCCGGGAGGCTTTGCGGGGAGCCCTGCGGGCTGACGCCAAAAACCCTGCGTGCGGCTGCGGCGTATTCGGCCGCGCATGGCGGGCTTTCGTTGCTTGTGATCCAGAACAACCGCGTTCTTTTCGAGCAATACGCCAACGGGCACTCCGCCGAAAAGCCCCGGAAGATCTACAGCGGCACAAAAGCGTTCTGGACTGCCGCAGCCGTGGCGGCCGAGGAGGACGGCATCCTGCGCCTCGACGAGCGGGCGAGCGACACGATCGGGGAATGGCGGAACGATCCGGCGAAGCGGACGATCACGATCCGGGAATTGCTCGGCTTCACCGGCGGGCTCGATCCGGGGTTTCCGTTGCACGGCGAGAGGATTTCCGACCGGAACCGTTACGCGCTGCAATTGCCGGTGGTGGCCCCGTTGCCGGACGCGCGGTTTATTTACGGCCCCGGGCAACTTCAGGTCTTCTGCGAGGTCTTGCGACGCAAACTCGCCGGGCGGAACGAGACGCCGTGGGGCTACTTGGAGCGACGGATTCTCAATCCCCTGGATTTCCACAACCTGAAATACCGCCACGACACAACCGGAACTCCGCTTCTGGCAAGCGGGTTCGAACTGACCGCGCGCGAGTGGGCGAAGTTCGGGCAGATGGTTCTTGGACGCGGCACCTACCGCGGCCAAAAAATCCTCAGCCCGCAAGCGCTGGAGAACTGCCTGCGGGGCTCGGGGGCGAATCCGGCCTTCGGTCTTGCTTTCTGGCTCAACCACAAGGCTGGTGCGGCCGGGGCGCGGGAGTTCGACATCGAGGACATGCTGGAAAAGGACTGGAAAAAACAGGACTGGCACAACGCCTGCCTTTGCCGCGATGCCCCGGCGGACATGCTGGCCTGTGTGGGTTCCCAATACCAGCGGCTGATCGTGTTTCCCTCGATGAACGCCGTGGTCGTCCGCCAAGGATCCGCCGGTCCGTTCAATGATGGACAGTTTCTGCGGCTCCTTCTGGGGCTTTGACTTTTGTTAATCCGGTCTTGCGGATGGCGACGAGGAGGTTGGATTCGTTGGCGTGGTGCCGGTAGCCGATGCCAAACGGGAGCGGGGTCGTCTTGGCCGCATTGTAGAGGACGGCGAGATCCGGCTGCTGGTGCTCCTTGAAGAGATCGATTGGCCCGAGAAAACGTCCGTAGGGATGCAGATCCCAGTCGTGATCGGGAAACTTCGCGGCCGGGATGCCGGAGTCGTCCTCAAGAATGAGAGTGCAGCGTTCGAGCAGGAGATTGCGGATGCCGGAAAAATAGTCCTCGTGCATGAGGTAGCTGGCCGCTTTCACAAGCCCGGCACCGGGTTCGAGTTTCTTGCAGAAGTTGACAAAGCCCGGGGTCTTTTTGATCCCGTCATTGGAAATGTCCGTGCGGAAATAATAGAGCGTCTGCACCGGGGCCTCCGCGCCGGCTGAGAACTCGATTTTCACGCCATTGATGAGCCCGGCATGTTCGGTCGAGGCCGGATCGAGCGGAGTGACATCACCCTGTTTGTCCAGGGTTACCAGCGTCGCGCTCCGAACGGTTTTCCCCAGCCGGGCGAGAAAGGTGTAGAGAATCGGCGTGGTTCCCGGCAGCAGATCGAACTGGAGATCGTTCTTCATGTCTTTCGTTTTGAAAAAGCTGAACGAGAGGACGGAGTCGAGCGAGGCCTGAAGGTGCTCCAACGAGCTGCCGAGCTTGTCCGGAGGAAGCTTTTCCAAATCGGGAATCGGGCCGACCGGCTCGAGCCCGCAGAGCACATAGGTCTGGCAGTTGGGAAAGAACGTGCTCGCATACAGAAAATCCGGCCCGCTGAATGCGTAATAGAGGACTGACGCCTTGCGCGCATCCCCAAGGGTCGTCTCGGCCCAGGAACCCGCGGCTGAGAGTTGGGATTTTTCGAGGTGCTTCCAAGAATCCCCGAATCGTTTGGCCTGGCTCTGCCAAGCGGGTTCGGCCGCCAAGGAATCAAGAGAGGAACCCGGCGACGGCGGCAAACCGGCCAAGACGCGCGCGGTATCATCCGGGGTCGCTCCGTCGGCAAAGACGGAAGCCGGAAGGCAGAGGGCAACCCATGCGGAAAAAAATGTGCGACGAAGCCCGGTGGCGGTGTTCATGGTTCGTATTCTAATCCAATGGGGACGATGGATGGTATTCAAAAATTAAAAAATCGTTTTGAGCCCCGGTTCCCGCCCCGAGGGAATTGAAATGGCTTGTCAAGATTCTGACCGGCCCCACTTCCATGAGGTCAAAGAGCAAGATCTCCTGCTACCATCTGACATCCGATGAAGTCGGGGGATCCCAACTCCGGGAAAGGTTCCGCAGATGATCAGGATTTCCGCAGATTAAAAAAGCGTGTTCCTCGCGGAAGAAGCGGGAGATTTCTGTCTCGGCCTCGCCGCTGTAGTCGAAGCTCACGAAGAAGCCCTTTTCGCACCCGGCGCGGCGCATCGCGGTCTCGAAGGCGTCGATGTCCGGGCGTCCGGCCTTGTCTTTCTGCTTCACCTGGATCGGGAACCAGCGTTCTTCGAGCGCGAGCTCGTCGGCCCCGGCCTCGCGGACGTTGCTCATCGCGGACACCGGGAAAATCCGTCCGTCGATCCCCTTGTCGCCGACCTGCGTTTTGTTCTTCATCCCGCCGAGCGCGATCACCGCCCAGTTCTCGAACTCGAACGGCGGCAGCGCCCGCAGCTTCTCTTCCGTCCACGGCAGGTCGCGCACCACGAACCCCCGCCCGCTCTTCCAAAGCTCTTCCTTCTCCCGGATGCCGCAAATGGCTCCCCGAGCGGGCATGCACCGCACACCGATGCGGTTCGACGTGTCATTTTCATGGGATCGCCTTGGGAAAACTGCTTGCATCCCTCTCGCAGCAAAGAGATATTCGCATGAATGGTTACCGACCCGAGGGAATTGAAGGCATTGCGCCACTCGCAGCGGCCACCGACTTCCGAAGAGTTTTGGAAGCAGGTGGAGACGGCACGGGCATTATCGCCCAACAGCGGGCTCTATCCCGCTGGGGAAAAGACCTCCCCGTTGCCCTCTACCTCGACCCCGCCCGCGAAGGCGGCCTAGAGCACAACGTCTGGCCCTTTGGGCAGGATATTCTTAAGGTCACCTACGGTGGAAGCTATGGACGAACCGTGCGGCGGATGCGCAATGGCACGCTCGCTCTGCGACCCGCTACGCCCTTGGAGTATCTTGACCGCTGGGTGCGACACAACGACCTATTCGGTGACGACACCCGTTTTCTCGGCGTCGTGACCGACCGCGAAGGCCCCCGCCTCGTCATCGCCCAGCGCGCCTTGCGCGGCCCGCTGCCATCAGCGGATGCGGTCGCGGATTTTCTTGTGGCAAGCGACTGGACGCCCCTCGAAGGCCTTTCACACGCATGGATTTCGAGGAGGCACCGCGTGGCGATCTTCGATGCACGACCAGCCAACTTTGTCCTCATCGGGGAAACTCCGGTCCCCTTCGACCTGATCCCGGTTCCCCTGGATGAGATCGGCTTTCCGTGAAGAAAAATTGAAAAACTCCGGGCATACCCCTGTGGATGTCCTACCCCTTGTTGTATTGTCGGAGCATGATCAACAGACGTTCTTTTCTCGGCAGTATGTCCGCGCTGCTCGGTTCCTGCGCGGCCTCTCTCGCATTTTCCAAGCCCGTGACATGCCTTATTCCGCCCGCGCTGACGGACCCGCCGGAGGACGGCGATTGGGACTGGTGGCGGAACCAGCCCCGGACACCGCTCACGGATTCCGACGATCCGTTTGCGGCGGCGATCATCCGCGCGGCGGCGGCGCGGCGCGAGCTCTGGATCGTGTATGAAGGCGGCGGCAACCCCGGCGAATCCCGCAAAATCTCACCGCTCGGCGTCTTCACCGTGGAAGGCCGCGCGGGCACCTACGCCGAAGCGTTCTGCCACAAACGCGAAGCGCGGCGGACGTTCCGCGTCGAGCGGATCAGTTCGGTGGTTTGATCTCCAAGCAAGGATGAAGGATGAACACTCCCGCCGAAGAACCTGTCACTCAAGGCCGCGATGCCGTGTATATCGGCGTGGATGCCGACGGGAATCCGATCAAGGAGTCTTATGACCCCGGAACCCGTGAGCTGTGGGAGGCACGTTTCCGCGCTGCAGGGATCACCCGGCAGGCGGTCGGCGAAATGTCGATGCCGATCCATTGGCGTTTCAGCTTCTGCGCCGCCACCAGCGCGGTGCCGCACCCGCAAAACGCGTCGAGCACGATGTCGTTGGGGTTGGAGGAGGCGGTAATAAGGCGATCCAAGAGAGCCAGCGGCTTCTGTGTTGGGTAGCCGAGACGCTCAGCGGCTTGCGAGTTAATCGGAGGGATGTCTGTCCAAACACTGCCCATCGGAACACCGTGCATTTCTTCGAGGTAACGTTTTAGTTGCGGGCGCTTGGATTTATCGTCGGGATACCAGATGCGGCCCTCCTCATCGAGCTGCGCCATTGTTTCCTTGGAATAGCGCCATCCTTTCGGCGGGCTCGCATGGCCTTTCCACTCATACATCATATTCGGACGAGGGTTCGGGCTCGTCATGTTGTCGAGTCGGTAGAGCCGCTCGTCGCCGTCATCGTGTGTGTATTTCGTTTCGATGTAGTGGTCGCTGTAATTCTCGAATTGAGGATTACAGGCAGGAGCCTCGCCACCTCCATAAAGGAAAAGGGTGTCGTGCAGTTGATTCCATCCCTTCGCGTCTCCTCGTGCGCCAGTTCGCTTCCAGATCACTTCGTTGAGGAAATTATTCTCCCCGAAAATCTGATCGAGCAGGACCTTGACGTAATGGGAAGCATGGTCGCCGCAGTAGATCACCCGGGTATCGACGAGCGCGGAGGGTTTGGCCGCCCGCGCCAAACGTTCGACCGATCCCTCTTCGCGGGGTGCTTTCGAGCTGGATTTGGCCATGCGGGGAAAATGCAGGATCGGGCACGAAGTGGGAAGGATGAAATGGATGCTTGCAGCCCCGGCGTCGCCGTGTCTTCCACCGTGATTGTCATCTTGCGCTCCCTCCGGTCGGTAATTCCAAATGCGAAATGCGAAAAATGCGAAATGCGAACCCGTGCCAGCGGGAGCGAGCGAGGCAAATGGGGAATTCGGAATGAAGATCACCCGCGCTCCGCACGGCACTCGGACGCGAAGCGGCCCCATTCCACATTTCGCATTCCGCATTTCCATTGTCATGGCTTGACCTCCGGCGCTCCCTGTCGCAAATTGATTTCCGTGAAAGAGCTCCACCAGCCGCCCGCCGAGCTTCGCAAGGCATTGGCGATGGATGCCGCCAAGCGGAGAAGTGCCCGTAACTGGCATTGCCCCGCCGCGCACGACTGGTCTTTGAAAGATAAGCCTGCGCGACCCTACGAAAATCGTTTCGATGACAGTCATAGATCGGCCTCCAGGGTGATCAGCAACGTGCGGGCGTCTTGATTTCACGCGGAGACCGGCGAGAAAGGTTTCGGTTCTTGCTCTTTGACATTTTGCGCGTCACGTCTGGTGCCACAGCATCCTCGAAGGGCGCAAAGAGATCTGACAAATCAGATCATCGAAGTCATTGCGCCAAGTCCGGCGGGTCGCCGGACACCGCACGCGGGGGCGCGTCCGGTTCCCGGAAGGAAGCATGCCATTTTGACACCGAAACGGGTGGAATCGACGGACGACTCGGCGAGCCATCCCTACCGGGCCATTCTTTCCTACCGGTCATGTGGTAGATGACATCGCCGAGGTGCCCGACTTGTTTTACCTATTCCGGTGTGTGTTTGGAATCAGGCGGCCGCAAGTTGGCGTGCAATTTTGGTGTCGGTGACCCGAATGGCGCATGCTTCCGTTTGCCGGAGACCCGGTAAATCACAAGACCGACGAGGAGTGTCGCGAGGCCGGCCGCGGTTTCATGAGGTTTGTCGGCGGCGATGAAATACATCATGTAGAGGCTGATCGCGAGAAAGGCCAGTGGGGTGAAGGGATAGCCCCAGGCTTTGTAGGGACGCGGGAGGTGCGGGCGGCGGACGCGCAGAAGAATGACGCCCAGAACGGTGAGAAACGAACACAGGATCAGCGTGAACTGGATGTAGAGCAGAACTTTTTCGAACGTGGAAGAGGCGATCAGCACGGTCACGACAGCTAGCTGGAAAATCATCGCCACGGCGGGAGTTCCGTTTTTTGTTTTGACCGCCAGCCACCGGAGGGCGGAAAAGTCCTCGCCCATCACCACGGCGACCCGCGGGCCGATCCACGCCATCGAGCTCACGGCCGAAATCAGCCCAAGGCAGATCAGCCCGCCAACGATATTCCCGCCGACCGGACCAAAAATCTGGCGACCGGCAATCAGCCCGACATCGACATTCCCCTTCAGGCTGGCGACCGGGGTCGTATAAAGAAACATGGCATTCAGCGCGACGTAGAGAACCATGACAACGAACGTCCCGACAAACAGGGCGCGCGGGACGGTTTTTTCCGGATCCCGGATTTCCCCGATGATATACGTGCAGGCATTCCAGCCGGAATAAGCATACATCACATAGACGAGGCTGACGGCGAACGGGCCGGAAAAGAGGCGCGGAAGATCGTCCGCCACCGGTCCGAACGCGATCGGCTGCCGGTGACCGAACACGAATCCGGCCGCGATCAGGGCGACGATAAACGCGACTTTGAGCAGGGTGAAAACATCCTGAAAAACGCTGCCGGCGCGGAGCCCGCCGAACTGGATCAGGACGACAACCCACACCAGGATCAACGCGGAGCCTGTTTGCGAAACCGCCGGGAAAATCCCTTGCAGATACTTGCCAAAGGCGATGCCCGCCAGCGCGGTGGGGGCCGCAAATCCGACACCGGCGGAGACCCACCCGGCCAAAAATCCGACAACCGGGTGGTAGATCTCGGAAAGAAAGTGGTATTCGCCGCCCGAACGCGGGAGGGCCGCCGCCAACTCGGCGTAGGACAGCGCGCCGCAAAGCGCCACCAGGCCGCCGACAACCCACAGCGCGACGATCAAAAACCCGGACGGCAAATCCCCGACCTGAAATCCCAGACTCGTGAACACCCCGACCCCGATCATATTTGCGATCACGAGGGCGGTGGCTGTCGCGGACGAAATGCCGGGCGGGCGCGTGGCGGGGTTTTTTCTCATTCGAGGAGGTGGATTCCGGCGAGGGTTGTGCGGGACGAACCGGTGGCGGCGGCTTTGCGGACGGCATCGAGATCGCCGGCAACCCAGACATTGTGCCTGGCCCGGGTGATCGCGGTGTAGAGGAGTTCGCGGGTTGCCATCGGGCTTTCCCCGCGGGGAAGAAAAACCAAAACATCGTCGTATTCGCTCCCCTGCGAACGGTGGATTGTGATCGCCCAAGCCGGGCTGAAGTCGGGAAGCTTTGCCACCGGGAAGTCTTTCAGAAAGCCGCCTCCCGCCGGGAACCAGGCCATGCGCCGTCCGTCGGCGGAGGTGTGGATCACTCCGATCGTTCCGTTACGGAGCCCGGTTTCGGGGTCGTTATGGTTGATGATAACCGGCTGGTTGCGCACGCCCTGTCGGCGCGCAAAGTATTGGTCGATCGCCGCGCTTGTCGCAAGGGATCCCACGAAATATTCCCTCTGCGCGGTAAGGATGCAGATTTTTCCGAGCGCGGCGAGGGCCTCCGGCGCGGAACCGGATTGCGCGACCGTTTCCAATGCGTCGAGAACGGTTTGGGGATACTCCGCGCAGGCGAGGGAACGCCCGGAGGTTTGCAGCCAGACAAGGCCCCGTGATCCTTTGTTTGCCAACGTGCCTTCGAGCAACTTGACGGCGGCCTCCGCGTCGGAGTTTTCCAGTGCGCGGGCGAACGCAAGAATGTCCGGCCGATCCTTGAACCGGCGGGCTTCGGTGAGATGGACATGGGCGGGGTGGAGTTGGGATCCCGCGACTCCGGCCGTGCGGACGAGTTCGGCAAAGAGGTTCCCCTGGCCGACACTTTCGAGCTGGTTGGGATCGCCGAGCAGGACAAGCCGGGAACTGGCAGGAAGGGCTTGGAGCAATGCCCGCCACAAAAAAACGTCCACCATGGAACACTCGTCCACGATCAGCACATCGCATGACAAAGGCCTTCGCGCATCAAAGCGGCAGCGGCCGGTATCGGGATTGTATCCCAGCAGCGCGTGGAGGGTGGAACTCGAACCGGCGATGCGTTCGAGGGATTCGAGGGTTTCTTTAAAATTCTCCGGCAGCCCGGCCAGGGAATCGCCGACGGCTTTTTTCATTCTGTCCGCCGCTTTTCCCGTGGGTGCCGCCAGCCGGATACTGTCCGGTTGAATCCCCGCGGCCACGAACAATGCAAGAATGCGCGCCAGCGTGTGGGTCTTCCCGGTTCCGGGGCCGCCGGTGATCACGACCAACCGGCGCGACATCGCGACCCTGGCGGCCTCGACCTGGCGATCGTCCTCCTCCGCTTCCGGAAACAACCCGGGGATCGGCTCTCCGGCACCGGGAAGCCCGGCTTCCTTGCCGGCCAATTCGAGAATCCGCGTCGCGATCTCGCGTTCGGCACAATACAAACGACGGGATTGCAGGTAGCTCTTCCCTTCGTGCCCGACGACAACAAGCGGGCTGGAATCCTCCGCCGGGCCGACAGCCCTCCCCCAGTCCGTGATGCGATCGGTGATCTCGCACGCCGTGCTCCCGCTCCGCTCCTCCCGGATAAGGTCGAGCACCGGCTTGACGGCCCCTTCCGGCAACCCCCACTTCCTTTGCAGCCAGTCGATTTCAGGCGAGGACATCATGCGCGGCCCGCCTGCTATCCTTTATTCATCAGAAAGAAAAGTGCCGTCGCGAGGACGACCATGAATCCTCCCATAACCAGATAAAACCACGAAATCATGTAATTCATCTTTCCGGGAGTCGTTTTGAAAAAGCCGTCCATTCCGGCGGCGATTTTTCCCAGAAGTTCGTTCGATCCTCTTCCGGCGGCCTTGAGTTGCGCGGTGCCAATCCAGCCCTGGATGGCCACATTGATTTCCTGCCCGGTTTCTTTGATTTTCAAACAGGACATCGTTTCTTCAGCGGTGAGGCCGAGGGAACGGATCGTCGTGAGAAGCGCCTCGCGAAAGTAAGTGTCAGAAATCGCAAAGACCAAATATCCCTTCATCTGGATCCACATGAAGACAAGGATAACGCTGAACATGACAGGATTGATCCATGTGATCAGGGACGCATTTTTTATCGAAAATCCCATGAAGACCGAATTCAGGATGCTGGGCAGGAAGGCAAGACACACAAACCCAAACAGCCATCGGGAGGAAAAAACAACGGGCCTCCGCCCAAAGAGGGTCTTCAGGGCGATGAAGAAGAAAAATCCCGCCATGAGCAAAATCAGGCCGGGCAGAACAATGCTAATATAGAGTTTGGAGGAGTGGCTCATGGCGGGTCTGTTGGTTCAACGAATTATCAAGCGAGCCGCCCGTTCGGCGGGTCGGGTTCCGAACTCCCGGAAGTGCGGCGGTTTTCTAACAACGAAACGGTGTTTTGTCAATTGGAAGCCGAGAAGCGGTTGCGGAAGTCATGATTTGACGGGGCCGCGGACGGGTCTGTTTCGCGAAGCGGCGAGGAAGGCGATGCCGATGAGGATTAAAAAGAACGAAAGGAACTGGCCCCTTGTAAAAATGCCGGTGAGTGGCGCATCGGGTTCGCGGAACATTTCCCCGAAAATGCGCAGGAGAGCGTATCCGATGAAGAACACCCCGGTGAGGATCCCGTCGGCGAGCCGGAACCGGGTTCGAAGAATCCAAAGGATCGCAAAGAGGACGGCTCCTTCAAGCAGGGCCTCGTAGAGTTGCGAGGGATGTCGCGGGGAGAGCGTGCCGGCAAGCTGCGCCCGGAGTTGTGCGGATTGGGCGGCATTCAGGACAATGTCGGGAATTGTCGTCCAGGCCGGATTGATCCGCGCCGCTTCGGAGAGCGCGAGCCGCACGGTTTCCGGCGGGGCATCGTAAAGTTCCTTGGGAAACTGCACCGCCCAGGGAACGCCGGTCACGCGTCCGAAAAGTTCCCCGTTGATGAAGTTCGCGCAGCGGCCCAGAAAAAGCCCGACGGGAGTGACGACGACGAGGTTGTCCCCGAGGTTGAGCCAGGACAGATGTTTCCGCCGCGCATAGATCCAGGTGAAGGCGCAGACTCCGAGAATCCCGCCGTGGCTCGACATCCCGCCGTCCCAAAGTTTGAAAATGATAAACGGATTGGCGAGGAAGTTGCCCGAGTCGTAGAGGAGCATGTAGCCGAGACGGCCACCAAGGATCACCCCAAAAAAGGCGACCCCGGCGATGAAGTCCCCGACCTGATCCGGGGCAAGATCCGAGTATCCCCGTTGGGCGAGGCGGATGGAGAGCCAGTATCCCGCGACAAATGCCGCAACGTAAGCAAGCCCATACCAGCGCAGGCCGATGCCGTGGCCGAAATCCAGAAGAAGCGGGCTGAGATCATGAATGTAGTAAGCAAGCACAGGCCCGCAGCATGTCCCAAAACGGACGCCTTCGACAATCGGAATCCGGCTCAAAGACGCTCGACGCAGGCGGGAAAGTGCGGCACCCTTCGCCGATGAAGAAAAAGATATTCCTGGCAGCGGGCGTGCTGGTGGCTCTGCTTGCGGCCGCCCTGTATTATTTGAAAAGCTCGATCGGCCCGATGGATGCCGCCGTGCTGGCCCCGGAGGACACGGTGCTCTTTGTCAACCTGACAAACTTTCCCCGCACGGTGTTGCGGTGGCGGGGGACGGCCCTCGCGAAAATTGCTTCCGAGCCGGAGATGAAGGCCTTTCTCGGGAAACCGCTTGGCCATTTCCAATCCATTGCCGGCGTGAAGGAATCCGGCACGATCCTCGGCTCCCTCAAGCCATCGGCCCTCTTCGTCGCCGTCGCGAATGTCTCGGTGAACAAAGCGGATGTGCTTGTGGGGTTCCAGTATTGGGGCGGACGCAAGGACTTCGAGAGCGCGGTCGCCCGGATGCGCCGCGAGTTGCCGGCATCCGCGAAGGCTCCTGTCCCGGTCGATTACGCGGGCGACGGGATCCTGTCATCGCAACACGGGGCCGTCCGCATTGTCAGTGCGACGCATGGCCGGTGGGGGTTTGTCGCGACCAGTGAGGAACTGGTCAAAGGCGCGCTGGATCGGGTGTCGGGATCGCATCCGGGGCTTGCCGCCAACGCACGGTTCAAGGCGGTGAGGACGCACCTGATGGCGGATCCGGAGGTCTTGTTTTTCTTGGAAACCGGGAAGGCGATTGATGCGCTGCTTGCCGTCGGGAAGTCGATGGGGGCCGAGGCGATCCCGTCGCAGGTCGGGAATCTCCGCGCAACCGAGGCCGTCGGCCTTTCTCTCAAACTCGACGGCGGACTCCAGCGGGAGGTGATTTTTGCACTGCGTCCGGGTGCGCGACAGGAGGGGAAACTCGGTCGGAAACCGCTTCGGTTCACCAGCGCGGACACCGCGTTTTACTGTGACTTCCTCGGGCGTTTCGATGCCTTGTCCGCCTTGATGGAAAGGGTGAAAGCCGCCGCGCAGAATCGTGGCGCCGGGGGGCCGCAGAATCCCGAAATTTCGGCGCTGGCCAAACAGGCCTCCGAGGCCTTCGGTCCCGAAAGCGGGATCATTGGCAGCTGGCCGACCGGAAAGATGGCTCCCGCGCCTTTGTTTGCTGTCGAGGTTCGTGATGCCGCAAAAGCCGGGGAGTTTCTCCAAAAAGCACTCGTCCTTTTTCCGGAGACCCAAGTCACCGAAGACGGCGGGATCAAGCTCTACAGTTTTCCTTCGATTTCGACCCCCTTGGCGACTCCAACCCTGGCGCAAACGGACGGGTTTCTCCTGCTCGGATTGGATGCGGGCACTGTCGCAAGCGCGGCCCATGGAGCCGGCAAGACCTCCACGTTGGAAAATTCCCCCGCATTTTCCGGAGCGGTTTCCGCCTACAACGGGGCAGGGGAACTCTTTGCTTTTGTGGATACACGCATGTTCTTCGAGCGCGCCTACACCGCCCTCCGCCCGGTGATGATTTTCGGCGCGGCCGTCATGCCGGGATCCTCGGACTGGATGGATCCCGCCAAGTTGCCGCAGACAGAGGTCATCTCCCGCCATCTCCCGCCGATCATTCTTTCCGAACGAAAAGTGAACGACGGAATTCTGATCGAATCCAGCGGGCCGATTACCATGGGACAAGCCGTGCTCGCCGTCGCTTCCGGAGGGCTTCTTTCCAAAGGCCGATCCCTTCTGCGCTGCCCTTAAGTTAAACCTAAAAACCGAAATGAACCACAGAGCACGGAGTGAAACCAGTTGAAGAAATGGGGTTTGCGAAACCACACAAGGCAAAGGGATTGCTCACCCAAAAGAGGATTCCACATCAAGCCGTCAATATTCTGTAACTCTCTTGCTCTGTGCTCTCTGTCCTCTGTGGTTCATTCCCATTTTCTCTTTTAGGTTGAAACGGATATCGCCCTTGCACCCGAAAGGGGCGTTATCCCGGGCAACAACCTTTTGAAGCGATCCATGCGGCGAGGTGGACTTCCCGGACGCTTGCCCCGGCCTGTTCGGCAACCGTGCGGCACGATTCGAATTCCGGTGCGGCCTTGACGAGGGCGTCGCCGAGGAACCCGAGTTTGACGCGCACTTTTCCGAAAGGGGTTTCGATCTCGCGGAAGTCGCGGCGGAGTTTTTTGCGACGGGCATTGATGATGCGGACACCGAAGGCGCTCGTCTCGGTGAGCACGAGGCGCACCAGTTCGTCGGTCAGCGCGGGGTGGCAGAGGACGGTCAGCACAAAGCCGGGACGGTTTTTTTTCATCTGGGCCGCGGTAAAAAAAACGTCGAGGGCACCGGCCTGTAAGAGCTTTTGCATCGCGGCGCCGGCGAGTTCGGGCGTCATGTCGTCGAGGTTGGTTTCGATCTGCGAGATTTCGTCGGCTTCCGCTTCGTTGGGATCTCCGGTTTCTCCCAGGATTGCCCGCAACACATTCGGGCGGGGCGGGGTATCCCGCGAGCCGATCCCGTAGCCCGTGCGTTCGATCCGCATCTCGGACATCGGCCCGAACCGGGTTGCAAACTCGGACAGAATTGCGGCGCCGGTGGGGGTGATGAACTCGGTCTCTTCGGCGACCTGGCGGAGCGGAATGCCCGCGAGGATCTCAAGCGTGGCCGGTGCCGGCAAAGGAAACCGGCCGTGTGCGCACGCGATCCATCCGCTTCCTTCGACCAGCACCGACGCCTCGATGCGGAGCGGTCCGAGTGAGTGAATCCCGGCGCATGCCGCCACGATGTCGCCGATCGAATCCGCCGCCCCCACCTCATGAAATCCGATGTCATCGACAGGGACGCCGTGGATTTTTGCCTCCGCCACGGCGATCCGGCGGAAGACGGCCATCGCCCGGGCTTTCACCTCCGGCCCAAGCAACGAGCGGTTCAGAAGATCGCAAATTTGCCGGTATGTTCGCCCGTGAACGGGGGACGTCTCTTCGTGATGGGAGTGCGCATCGGATCCGTGCAAGGGCGTGTCATGCGAGTGGACATCGTGCGAGTGGACATGAAATTTTGTTCCCGAGATGTTCTGTCGTTGTGCGCGTTCGAAGTGGAAATGGATTTCTTTTTCGAGGCCGAGGGCGGCAACCGCGTCGCGAAAAACCGATTCTTCCACACCGAGGTCGCGCAGGGCTCCGACGGTCATGTCGCCGCTGATTCCGGAAAAACAATCGAGGTAAAGAATTTGCATGGAAATTTATCGTGAGGAAACTAGTGTTGCGCGCACATGTTTGCACACCTCTTCTCCTTGCGCAATCTTGCCGCGCTCCTGCTGGGGATTGGCCTGGTTCCTCTGGCTTGCGGAACGACGTTTGAGGAACTCAACGCCGCTTTCGGGATTCCCATCTGGTCGGATGACAACCTGTGGGACGATGATGCTGCGGCCGCCGCCGACCGTCTGGGCTGGCCGGAAGAGTCCAGGACGAGCACGGACTCCAGCTATCGCAAGTATCCCGGGCCTTCGGATTTCGTGCTTGGAGCCCGGGCTCACTCGCTCGCACTTTACGGGGAGAGCGGTAAAGTTTTCCACCTCTCCCTGATGTTTGCGAACAAGGGAGACGAAGTGAGTCTTGACAAAGAGGCGGGCGGCACAAAAGCCGCACGCAATTTGCAAAAGCAGGAGAAGACCATCAAGGACGCAATCAAGAAAGACGCCGGAACACTTTGCCAGAAACTGACCGCATTGCTTGGTCCTCCCGCCACCGACCGGTATGGACAAGGCAGCCAGATCCGCGAAAACGTCCAACGGTGGGATTGGAGCGGGCACTCGATTCTGCTGTCCTCACCGCGTGGCGAGTATGTGGCGCTGAGGATTCTTCCCGTGGATGGGGCCAACGCCCAGGGCCGGTCGAGAATTTCAGACGTTGTGCTTCGGGATCGTGTTCTTTCCAGAGTGGAGAGGCGCCCGAACGGGGACGTTGTCCTCAAGGACATCCCGATGGTTAATCAGGGTCCGAAAGGGTATTGCGTCCCGGCGACATGGGAACGTGTGATGCGCTACATGGCGGTGCCTGCGGATATGTATGTTCTGGCAATGGCGGGCAAAACGGGACTGGGCGGCGGGACGGATGGCAATGCCATCGCTAACGGTGCCCGCACGGCCGTCATTAGTGGTGGGCGGCGGTTCGAGGTGGAGAACGGCAAGGTTTCCGTGCGCACGGCCCAGAAATACATCAACCACGGACTGCCCCTGATGTGGGCGATGTTTTCGATGGACGCCGTCAACAAGGCAATGGACACCCGGAGGGAAGCGCGTGCCGCGATGAGCGATCCGGTCGCGTGGCGCAAGACCCTCGAACCGATCCGGAAAGCCGCAAAAAAGATTGCCATCGATCACAGTCGGGCACACATGTGCATGATCATCGGCTACAACGAAAAGAGCGGCGAGCTTGCGGTCTCCGATTCCTGGGGGCCGGCGTTTGCCGAACGCTGGATCACCGAAGAGGAGGCCGCCGCCGTCACCCAGGGACAACCGCTCATGTTCATCACTTATTAACCCAACGCAAAATGTCGAACTTTGACAGCGGGGATGCCCTCGCACTTTACAATGTGGATCGCTGGGGCGGTGGCTACTTCGGAATCAACAAGGCGGGCCATGTCGTCGTGCATCCGAAACGCAACGGCGATGAGGTCGATCTCATGGAGGTCGTTGAGGAAGCCCGCTCTCGGCATCTGGCCTTTCCGCTCGTTGTGCGTTTTCACGATCTGCTGCGCGACCGGGTGGAAACGATCAATCTGGCGTTTGCGGAGGCGATTGCCGAGATGGGCTACCAAGGCGTGTATCGCGGGGTTTTTCCCATCAAAGTGAACCAACTGCGCGAAGTCGTTGGAGAGATCCTCGATGCGGGCGCCCCCTGGCATTTCGGAATCGAAGCCGGCAGCAAGCCCGAACTGCTTGCCGCTCTCGCCGTGCATACGGATCCGGAAAGCCTCGTCATCTGCAACGGCTACAAAGACACGGACTTCATCCGGAATGCCCTGCTCGGACGCAAGCTTGGCAAGACGGTGATCCTGGTCGTCGAAAAGCTGGAGGAACTTGTCCACATCCTCCGCGTTTCCAAAGAAATGGCGGTCGAGCCGATGATCGGATTCCGCGTGCGGCTGCTCTCGAAGGGGGCCGGAAAATGGGCGACGAGCGGCGGCGAAAATGCCAAGTTCGGTCTCTCCACCGCCGACCTCGTCGAGGCCAGCGATATGCTCCATGCCGCCGGGCTGGCACATTGTCTGCGGCTCGTGCATTTCCATGTCGGCTCGCAGGTGCCCGACATCCGCACGATCAAGCGCGCGGCCCGCGAGGCCGCAAGATTCTATGCGAAGCTCTTAAAAATGGGACACGAACTCGGCTACCTTGATGTCGGCGGCGGGCTGGGCGTGGACTACGACGGATCGCGCACGACATTCGACAGCTCGATGAACTATTCTTTGAACGAATACGCCCGCGACATCGTTTATACCGTGATGGAAGTCTGCAATTCCGAGGCGGTCGCCCATCCCACGCTTGTCAGCGAGAGCGGGCGCGCGATCGTCGCGCACCACTCGGTTCTTGTTGTCGAAACCTTCGGGGCGATCGAGAAAAACAACCGACGGGAAGCCGTTGTGCCCGCACCGGACGATCCCCGGCTCGTAGCCGACATCCTTGAAATCCGCAACGATCTCGGAAAAAAGAACCGGCTCGAAAACCTCCACGACGCCCAGGAAATCCGGGATCGGGCGCAGTCGATGTTCGACCTCGGGCTTCTCGACCTCCGCGCCAAGGCCCGGATCGAAACAATCTACTGGCAGATCGCCGAGTCGATCGTCGAAATTTTTCGCGGCATGCGCTACATCCCCGAGGAGGTCAAAGAAATGGAGGTCGCTCTCGGCGACCAGTATCTCTGCAACTTCTCGGTCTTCCAGTCCCTCCTCGACCACTGGGCGCTCGGTCAGCTTTTTCCGGTCATGCCGATCCACCGCCTCAACGAGATGCCGGACCGGAACGCGACGCTCGTCGATATCACCTGCGACTCGGACGGCAAGGTCGCAAAATTCATCGACCTGCAGGACGTGAAGGAAACGCTCCCCCTGCACCGCTGGCAGCCCGGAAGCCCTTATTACATCGGGTTCTTCCTGGCCGGCGCCTACCAGGACATCATGGGCGACCTCCACAACCTGTTCGGACGCGTCAACGAGATGCACATCTACCTCGATGAGGATGAGGACTCCGGGTATTACGTCGAAGAGGTGCTGCCCGGCAGCACGGTCGGGCAGGTTCTCACCCTAACCCAATGGGATGTCAACGAACTCGCCCGCCGGATGAAGGCGCAGACCGACGCGGCCATCAAATCCGACCGCCTCAAACCCAGCGAGGCGATGCGCCTCCTCGACGATTACGAAAAGAGCCTCACGCTCTACACCTACCTCAACTTCGACGACCAACATGTGAAAGGATGAAGGCCCGCAGAAATGTTGATGCTTTTAAAACAAAATAAGCCTAACGCACACAATCGTCCCGGAAAGCGTGCCGCCGGCTTTTGTCGCGGTTTTGGCAGGCTGCTGAAACCTCGCCTGCATCTCGCTCAGATCACAGTCGAGGTTCTCGGTGCCCCTCGGAGAACGCATTGCCGAGGAAATTGAAATTGTGATGCCGGAGGTGCTGACGCGCTGACTGGGACGAAACATGCGCGGGTTGCACGGACGGGCGGATTTGTGCATGCTTGTTGCATGGCCGCCACAGAATCTCCCCGTACTCCGATAGGAACTCCGATGCCTGGATTTTATCTTCCGGACGTGGTCACAGGACGCAACTTCCAGCCGGCCGATTTCCGGAATGGCCGGGGAACGCTCGTCGTCTTTCTTTGCCGGCATTGCCCGTATGTCGTTCACATGCGCGACGAACTCGTTCGGATCGCAAAGGAGTTTGCCCCGGCCGGGCTCGGCACGGTTGCGGTCTGCTCGAACGATGCGGTGAAATACCCGGACGACGCGCCTGCCAGGCTGCGCGAAATGGCGATGGAATTGCAATGGCCGTTCCCGCTCCTCTTCGACGAAAACCAGAAGACCGCGCGCGCCTTCGGAGCGGTTTGCACGCCGGACATCTTTCTCTACGACGGCGAACGCAAACTGTTCTACCGCGGACGCCTTGATGCAAGCACGCCGGGAAACGGAAAGCCGACAACCGGTGACGATCTGCGCGCCGCGATCTCCGCACTGCTTTCGGGAACACGGGCTCCCGCCCCCCAACTTCCGGGCATCGGTTGCAGCATCAAGTGGAAATAGCCCTCCTGCTGTCATCCGGAGAAAATTGTGGAGCGAGGAAAAAGGAGGCTCCCACCCCGCGGTGGCAGACGGTTCGGCGATCCCTCCCTCCCAATGTTCGTCTCAGCTCCTTGCCGCGTCATCGATGCGCCTGTGCTTGCGGCGGCGGCCAAAGCACGGAATACTCGCCGCTTAATGTTTGTGCGCGTTTTGCCTGATCAAGCAGCCGGTCGGTTACTGGACTACCGGGTGCCGGACTTGCTTCGGGATGCCATGGGCGTGGGTTCCCGCGTCCGGGTGCCGGTGCGCACGCGCCTGCTCACGGGGACGGTCGTCGAGTTGCTGGAACGTTCCGACGTGCGGGGGATGCGAGATGTGGCGGAGCTGCTCGATGCGAAGCCGATGATCCGTCCGGCACTCCTGGATCTGGCCCGTTGGATGGCGGACTACTACTGCTGCCCGGTCGAGACGGCGGTGCGCGGCGTTTTACCGGTAGCCGTGCGCGACGGAAAAGTTTCCGAGAAGCGGCTCAATACCGCCCGGTTGCTGAGGGAGATCCCCGGGGAGGAATTGGAGGCCATCGGGAAACGGGCTCCCCGGCAGGCCGATGCTTTGAGGGTGCTCATCGCCGCCGGAAAACCCATGCCAGTCAGCGCGGCCGCGGGGGAAGCCGGCGTGGCAGAAGGAGTTTTTCGCGCGCTCGAAAAGCGCGGCCTGATTGCCATCGAGGCGACGGCATTCGCCCGCGATCCCTACGCGGAGAAATTTGTTTCCACTGCGGGCGTGGTTCTCAACGGCGAGCAGGAAGTTGTTTTGCAGGCAGTGGTCGATGCGATGGACACTCCCGGAAAACCGATTCTGCTCTTCGGGGTAACGGGATCCGGAAAAACCGAGATCTACCTGCGGGCGATCCGGAAGGCGGTCGAGGCCGGCCGCACCGCGCTGGTGATGGTGCCCGAGATCGCGCTGACTCCGCAGACCGTCGAGCGGTTCAAGTCGCGCTTCGCCGATATTCAGGATCAGATCGCCGTTCTGCACAGCCATCTTTCCGATGGCGAGCGCCACGACGAATGGCACAAGATTCACAGCGGAACCGCGCGGATTGTCATCGGCGCCCGGAGCTCGATTTTTGCGCCGCTCGAGAACCTCGGCATCATCATTGTCGATGAAGAGCATGAGACATCCTACAAGCAGGACGAGTCTCCGCGATACAACGCGCGTGACATGGCCGTGCTCCGCGCAAACCGCGAGGGAGCGGCTGTCCTGCTCGGCAGCGCCACGCCGTCACTCGAGAGCTGGCACAATGCCCGAACCGGAAAATACCGGCTCGAGCGCCTGACCCAGCGGGTGGACGACAAGCGTATGCCGGTCGTGCGCGTGCTCGATCTCCGGCAGCAGGCGCGCCGCACGCCGGAGGGCGGGATCCTCTCGGGGCCGCTGCGCGAGGCCATCGAGGGCCGGATGGCCAAAGGCGAGCAGACAATTCTTTTTTTGAACCGCCGCGGGTTCTCGACCGCGATGATCTGCGAGGCCTGCGGGCATGTGGTCCAGTGCCCGGATTGCAGTGTCTCCCTCACCTATCATCGTGCCGCCGAGCGCTTGGTCTGCCACATCTGCGGGCACTCCGGCCGCGCGCCCAAGGTCTGCCCGAAATGCAAAGACCCCGGAATCCGGCATTCCGGCGTCGGAACCCAGAAGGTCGAGGAGGCCGTGAAGAGGATCTTCCCCAAGGCCCGCATCGCGAGGATGGACGCCGATTCCATGACGCGGAAAGATTCCTACCGCGAGACTCTCGGGGCGTTCAAGGAAGGCCGGATCGACATTCTTGTCGGCACCCAGATGATCGCCAAAGGCCTGCATTTCCCCAACGTGACACTCGTGGGAATCGTGAACGCCGATCTCGGCCTCCATGTCCCGGATTTCCGGGCCGGCGAACGCACGTTCCAACTGCTCACCCAGGTTTCCGGACGGGCCGGGCGCGGCGAGATGGAAGGCGAGGTTTTCGTCCAGACGTTCACGCCGTTCAGCCCCTCGATCCAGTTTGCGCGCCACCACGACTTCGAGGGCTTCATGGATCAGGAAATGGAATTCCGGGAAAAGTTCCATTACCCGCCCTTCGGCCGCATGGTGATGATCACGCTTCGCGGGACGATGCGCGAACGCGCGGAATTTTCCGCGCAGACGCTGGCACGAAAGCTCAAGGCGGCCGCTCCTGTCGGGGTTCTGGTGGGAGAGGCGGTACCGGCCCCGCTGGAAAAGGCGAAAACTTTTTACCGGTTTCAAGTTGCGCTGCGCGGGCCGTCCTCGCTCCAGCTCTCCCGCCTCGTCCGTGGGATCCTCGACGTTCTTCCGATGCCGGAGGATGTTTTTGTGGCGGTTGATGTCGATCCGCTTCATCTTCTCTGACCGCCAATGAAAGTTCATCCGGTCATCTATTTTTTCGGGAAGAACCTGATCCGTCTGGTTTTGATTCTTGTTTTTGTCGGCATTCCCGCTGCCAGCTACTCTCTGCGCACGGAGGGGGTTGGCTTCGGTGCGAAAGAGACTCTGGGACAGAAGTTGAGCAGCGAGGCGATCCGCGTGGAGATCGGGCGTCTGGCACTGGATCCTTTCGCCGGGCTCATCGCACGCGATGTCGTCATCAGCGAGCGCAAGGAAGGCGGTCGTGTTCTGGCCCGGGTGAGCCGGATCGCGCTTTCGCTCAACCTGAGCGAACTGATGGCGCGCCGGGTCGTCGTGGACAAGCTCCAGCTCGAAAACGCGGGGGTTTCGATTCCCGTTGACAATCGGGAAGCATCTCCCCGCATCGATATCGAGGGGGTGCGTGCCGAAGCCATTCTCCTCGGAGACCAACTGCGCCTGAGCCGGTTCAACGGCGTGATCGAGGGCGTCCGGGTGGAAGTCACCGGGCAATTCCTCAATCCGAAATCGTTCCAACTTCCGCAGGGCGGCGGTCTGGCGTCACCGCAAGCCGCCGCTCCCCGAAATTCCGCGCCAACAGTGCCGCCGGACAAGATGCTCGCCGCCATTCTCGACACCGTCGCCAAAGTGCGTTTTCCCGACGGTCCGCCGGTCATCCAAGCCCGCTTGGAGGCCGATCTCGCAAACCTCGATTCCCTTCGCATCGAAGATCTGGCGGTGCGTTCCGCACGGGTCGAATCGCCTTGGTGGAAGTTGCAATCGATCCAGCTCCACGGACGGTATGCGGACGGCGTGCTGCAGATTCCGCGCCTTGTTGTCCGGGATGCGACCGGTTCGCTCGAGGCTTCGGCCGAGTGGACAAAGGCGTCGCAATTGCTGGAGGCGGGAGTGATTTCCACGTTGCAACCGGGACCGTTTCTCCGGCAGCTCTCGGAAAAAGATCCGGCTCTGAAATCCCTGCGGTTCCGCAAGCCGCCGCAGATCGAGGCGCATGCCGTTCTGCATCTGGGCGGCGGTGCGGTCTCCGGGCGCACGACCGGAATGGTCTCGGCTTCCGACATTGTTTTCAAGGGAGTCGGCTTCCGCGATGTCGGATGCGGCTTCGCTTGGAAAGACGGCCTCTTCTACGTGCGCGATCTGCGGGTCGGCGTCGGAAAGGGAACCCTCGCGGGCAATGTCTGGGTTGCCCCCGGCGACTTCCGGCTTGCTGTGCGGAATACGATCGCGCCGACCGAACTCCTCGGTCTCTTCGACGAAAATACCCGCGCGTTTATAGCCAACATGGAGTTCAAAGACCTTCCGGACGTCTCGGTGGAGTTGAAAGCCGACAAACCCGATTTTGCGGCGATCCGCGGAAACGGACACATCAAGCTCGGACGCACCGCGATCCGGGGATCATGGATGGAGAGTGCTGTCTCGGATTTTGAAATTGGCGACCGCTGTGTCACCTACAAGAATTTTCAAATCGCCGGGGCCGGTGGACAGGGCACCGGCTCGTTCGCCTACGATGTCGGGCTTCAGGAGGCCCGCCTCGACAACGTCCGCTCGACCATGATGCCGGAAAAAGTCCTCCTCTGGATCGATCCGAAAATCGCGCAGAACGTCGTGCCTTACCGCTTTCAAACGCCGCCTTCCGCCATTGTTCAGGGCAAAGTCCACCTGAAAGATCCGAACAAAAACAATCTCGCGATCACGCTCCAGGCGGACTCCGGGCTCGACTACGACCTCCTTCACAGAACGCTCCACTTCGGGGCCACGTCCGCGCAGGTCAACATTATCGGCGCCAAAGTCCATGCGGACGTCAAACATGCGGCACTCATGGGCGGCAGCATCGCGCTCAAGGCCATCGTTTCGGTTGATCCAAAAGACCAGGCGTTCGGTGTGGATGTGAAGCTCAACCGGGTCAACTTCGCCCAACTCACGAAATTGTATTTCAAATTTGAAACCTCGAAGGGCCTCGTGAGCGGGAACTACAAATTCGATGCCCGCGCCGGGAAAGAGAATCTCATGCGCGGCGCGGGCAGCCTTCGCGTGGAAAATGGCGATGTCTTCGCGATCCCGATTCTGGGGCCGTTTTCCGACATTCTCGGGAGCATCCTGCCCGGCGTGGCTTATGAAACCGCGCACCTCGCGACGGCCGACTTCACGGTCGCAAACGAAATCATCAACACAAAAAACTTCACGATCAAAGGGGCGGGGTTCAGCATGTTCGGATCGGGGGATGTTTATTTCATGACCGGCAAACTGGATATGGACATGCGCCTCAATGCCAGAGGGCTTCCGGGAATCGTCTTTTTTCCCGTGAGCAAACTCCTGGAATACGTTTCCACGGGAACCGTCTCCGTTCCGGCCTGGCGTCCGAAAATCATCCCCCGGATCAGCCTGCCCGGACAAAAACATCCGAAAGCAGACAGCCGGTAGAGCCAACCGCCTCCTGATGCGAGGGGCCTCTCCGAACCTCAGTTCTTAGCCGGCAGATCCCGGAGAACAACTTCGGAGGGTGACGCGGGATCTGACGTCGGGGAGGGAGCGGCGGGACCGCGCCCGCTGCGATAATCGCCGACCTGACGCGGAGGCACCCGCAGGGCGGCAAGGTTCCGGTATTCCAAAATTCCCCGGACAATGGACGACGCATAATTGTCCCGCCACGGACGCGAGGCGATATTGCGGGCATCGTCGGGGTTGGTGAGGAAGCCTCCCTCGATAAGAACCGCCGGAACCCCGGCCAGGCGCAGCACGGCGAACCGGGCGCGCTTCACGCCGCGATCGGTCATTTTCATGCGTCCTTGCATCGAATGGTAAATCGTGTTTGCCAGGGCGAAACTGTGGAGGTCGTGATCGTTGCCGTTCTCGCCGACCATATCCCGCTCGCTCAGTTGCTCATAGGCGGTGGAGGGGGCGCCGCGCGGCGTGACGCAATAAATCTCAAGCCCGTTTGCCGCCCGATTGGCATCTGCCGCATTGAAGTGGATACTGACGAAGACCGCGTTTTTCAGCCGGTTGGCAATGGCAGCCCGATCCTGCAGCGCGACAAAAACATCGCTGTTCCGGGTGAGGACGACGCGCATCCCCGCCTTTTGGAGTTCGTTGCGGATGCGGCGAACCATGTCCAGCGCGTAATTCTTTTCAAACTGATACTGGCTGTTGGCGCCGTTGTCCCTGCCGCCGTGTCCGGCATCAAGGACGACCGTGCCCACGACGGGGAAATTGGGAATCAATTGCGGGCGCAAGGCCGGTTCCACGGTCTTTCCCAGATCCAGCCTGCAGAGGAAAAATTGCCCTCCTTTTTCCAGGACGGGAAACGCGAGCCAGTGGGCGATTCCGTTGATGAAAAGTTCCCGGCTGTTCGCGGTGACAACGATCTCCCGGCCGGTGCCCGAGAATTTTCCGGTGCCCTGGGACGGGGAGGAATCGGACTGGAGCTCGTAAAAGGCGGCGACCTCTTTCAAGGAAACATGATCGCGGCCTTGAAACGAGCGGATCTCCCACGCCTGCAGCGGGAACAGCGTGGCGTGGAGGAGAACCAGCACCATCCAAAATCGGAACCCCGCATTATTCCATCGGGACTTTTTCAAGGGACTTCGGAATGATCGCCTGCATCACGTGGGGAGAAGACATCGGATGACCCGATGGCTTGACCGTTAGCGAAATTTTCTCGCCGCCGCGGAGGACATCAATCCGGGTGTTGTCGCCGACCGTCAGGAAAAATGCGGCATCGAGAACGTCTTCGCCGGTGGTGATCGGGGTTGAGCCGACGCGCAGCAGGATGTCACCGGTTCTCAAGCCGCTCCGGGCGGCCGGCGACGAAGGATCGAGTTCGCCAACCCGCGCGGTCGAGCCGCCGGACGGTTCGGCGGCATCTTCGACGACCACGCCGGCATAGCCCGCGCGCAGTTCTCCGAAGCGAACGTAGTCCAGGCGCACTTTTTCCGCCGCGCGCATGGGAAGGACATGGCAGGCCGCGCCGCCATCCATTCGTCCGACGAGAATGCCAACAGCTTCCCCCTTGAGATTCATCACGGGGGCTCCGGCCTGGCCGTTCTGCACGGGCATGTTTGCCCGCAAATGCGTGGTGCAAAAATACTGTCCGAGATACTGGCGGTCGAACCCGGCGACAATTCCGAAACTCGGGCTGGCTCCGAGGTCTTCCGGATAGCCGATCGCGACGAGCGGCGTCGCCAGCCCGACCTGGCTCGAGTCTCCGATCGGGATAAACGGGCTGTTGCACTCCACTTTGATGACGGCGATTCCGCTGCGGGGATCCACGATCAAAACGTGCGCGGGATCCTCTCGTCCCTCGTGAATGACCGTCACCTCCTGGGCTTTCATGACGATGCCGGCATGCGTGTAGAGCGTGCCCGAGGGATCAACAAAAAAACCGCTCCCGAACCGGATGCCAAAGCCATCACGCGCGCGCACCTTCACCACCGCGTCCCGACGCTCGGTGAAAACCCTGCACACTTCCTCCGAGATCGTGTCGGATACCGATTTATTGATGGAAGTCTCTCCGCTCCTGTTCAAAAAAATCGCCGCCGGACTTGTGCCGGGCGGCGTCAATTCTTCACCCCGGGCAGTCCACAACTGGGTGACAGCACAAAATCCGACCGCACAAATCACCGGAACCGCCCGAACAAGCGTTCCGTCCGCTATTTTTTCAAGCCTTCTAAAAACTGCGGGAGGGGGCATAACTCACCGGACGATTCGGCAACACGTAGTGCACGGAAGGAGAGCCGGTGGGCGTGAACGCGACGGGAAGAGTTTCCCCGATTGTTACCGGATTCGAGGGAGACAGGCTGAGCGCATGCGTCGCGGCAGACGCCAAGGGAACCGAGCCACTGCCGGGCCGGACGAGGATGAATCCCGAAGCCATGAGCGCCAACGCCGCGATGGAGGCATACGCCATTTGCGGAACATGGAAACTCGGCGCAATCGAAGAGAAACGATCCCACACAACCGCCCACAGCGGCCGACGAATGATCTCGGCACGCTGGCGGCACTGGAACTCGCGGAGAAAATCGTCGAAGTAACCCGGCGGAGGTTGCTCATGGCGTTTGAGCCGCATCAGTTTTTGTATGTCTTCTTCTTGGGTCATAATTTTTCCTAGTTGATGATAAACTCCTGAAGGTAATTTTGCAACTGACGGTGTGCGTAAAACAGCCGCGAGCGAACGGTTCCTTCCGAAACTTTCAGAATCTTCGCGATCTCCGCGTGGGGAATTCCCTGAATGTCAAACATTGTAACCACGGCTCTATGCTCATGAGACAGCTTCATCATGGCCTCGTTCAATTTTTTTTGAAGCTCGCCGAGGTTCGCCTGATGCCGGGGATCGCGGGCACTCGTTGCCTCGATGAAATCCGGGTCGTTGGCGATCCCGTTGTCCACGTCATCGAGGCTCATGGTCATCCGGCGGTTGCGCTTTTTGAGAAAATTGATCGCCATGTTGACGGAGATCGAATGCATCCAAGTATAGAAGCTGGATTTTCCCTGGAACCCCTTGATCGATCGGTAGGCCTTGGCAAAAATCTCCTGGAGGAGGTCGTTCGTGTCCTCGTGGTTTGAGGTCATATTATAGACCAGACCGTAGAGCCGCGGGCTGAATCGCACGACGAGTTCGTCGAACGCCCGGGCGTCACCAGCCTGCGTGCGGGCCACCAGTTCTCCGTCGGGCGTCTCGGGTTTTTCCATGCAACCGCAGGATTAAAGCAGACATTCGCCCGTTTGCAGAGAAAATTACTTCTTGGATGCCCTCCATTGACAGAACACGCTCGTCCTGTTGGGCTGTGATCGTCATGACGGCCAAATATCAAATTCTTGCAGTTGTCTTTTTCACTTCAAGTTTAACCGGGGCGATTGCCGATGAGTCTCTTGAGCAACGCGTTGCCAATCTTGAAGCGCGCGTTATCCGACTCGAACACCCTGTCGTTGCGGAATCCGCCCCGAAGGCAACAAAGCCGCCAACACCAGAACGGAAGGAGATTGCAATCACAGCCGTTGCTGATGGATCTTTTATTCTTGAGCGCCAACAGTTCGATCTTGCCGGAGTCTCCGCCAAGCTTAAAGAACTGGCATTATCAGAACCCCATCTGGCTGTTATCATGCGTGCCGGAAAAAAAACAGATTACAAACACGTTGCCGATCTTCTCGACGCATGCAAGTCGGCGGGATTTATCAACATTGCCTTCGCGGAGGCCACACTGAATTAAACGGGACGTGTTGTCCGCATAAAATCTGCGTGCATCCGCGGATGTTGGGATTATGAATGCCGGGGATGAACAACTGGGTATTCTGGTCGCTGTTGTCCGCCGTGTTTGCCGGGGCGACGGCGGTATTGGCGAAGGTTGGCGTGCAGGGGATTGATTCCCAGGTTGCCACGGCGATCCGCACGACGGTCATTCTGGTTTTCACGTGGATCCTTGCGGCGCACGCGACATCGTTCGCGACGTTTGGGGCGATCAGCCGCAAGACGTGGATTTTTCTCATCCTGTCCGGTCTGGCGACCGGGCTCTCATGGATTTGTTATTTTCGGGCATTGCAGTTGGGGGAGGCGTCGCGGGTTGCGCCGATTGACAAGCTGAGCGTTGTCTTTGTGATCGCCTTTGCGGCCATTTTTTTGGGCGAGTCGATCACCTGGCAATCCTTGGCGGGCGGCGGATTGATTGTTGCCGGGGCGATTCTTCTGGCGTGGAAGTGATTTTCTTCGCTTGGCGGGCGGAGTTGATTACGTTTCCCCAATGAAATCTCCCGCCGACTTTTTTTTATATGGCATTCTCGATCTCGGGTATGTGCGGCCTGTTGAAGCACCCGCTGTCGTGCGGAAAATGCTTGCCGGGGGGGTGGACATCCTGCAACTCCGTGCGAAGAAGTTTTCTCGGGACACGATCCGTGATGTGGCCATGGAACTGGTTCCTTTGTGCCGGGAGGCGGCTGTTCCTCTGATCCTTAATGACTGTCCGGATCTTGTGCTGGAAACCGGAGCGGACGGCGTGCACGTGGGACAGGACGACCCGCCTGTGAGCAAAGTCCGCGAGATCGTGGGGCCGGACGCCCTCATCGGGCTTTCGACGCACAGCCTTGCGCAGGCGGTGGCGGCCCAGGAGGCCCGCCCGGACTACATCGGCTTTGGACCGCTTTTTGCGACGCCGACGAAGCCGGACTATAAAGCGATCGGTCTGGACGGGATCGCCGAAGTCCACCGACGCGTTGCGCTTCCGATCTTTTGTATCGGTGGGATCAAGCGGGAGAACATCCCCGCTGTCCTTGCCGCCGGGGCGCGCCGTGTGGTCATCGTCTCCGGGATCCTGCTGGCCGACGATATTGTCGGCTATTGCAAGGACTGCCAGAGCGAGATCCGTGAGGCGAATGCCTGATGTTTTTTTGGGTAAAAAAGTGGCATGGACAAGATGCCCATGCCACTTTTGCGAAGCGTGGTTGGGTTATTAGCGGGCGAGCCATCCGCCATCGACGGCGACGGTGTAGCCGTTGACGTAGGAGGCAGCTTCGGAGGCCAGAAAGACAACTGCGCCACGGAGGTCGTCGGGCGTGCCCCAGCGGCCGAGTGGAATGCGCTCGAGGATCGCCTCGTTGCGGGCGGCGTCGGCGCGGAGGGCGGTTGTGTTGTCAGTGGCCATGTAGCCGGGGGCGATGGCGTTGCAATTGATGCCTTTTGGTCCGAGTTCGCAGGCCATGAGGCGGGTGAGGCCCATGACGGCGCTCTTCGAGGATGTGTAGGATGGGACGCGGATGCCGCCTTGGAACGAGAGCATCGACGCGATGCTGATGATTTTGCCGCCTTGGTTTTGGGCGACCATCTGGCGGGCGGCTGCCTGGCTGAGCAGGAAGACGGCCTTGATATTGAGGTTCATGACGTCGTCCCAGTCTTTTTCCGAAAAGTCGAGGAAGTCGGCGCGGCGGATGATGCCGGCATTGTTGACGAGGATGTCGAGGCGGCCGAGTTCGGCTACCGCCTTCTTGACGATTTCCTCCGGCTGGCCGGCTGCCGTGATATCGCCGGCGAACGTGGCGCATTTGCGGCCGAGCGCTTCGACTTGGGATTTCGTGTCAGTCGAGTCGATGATATCGACGGCGAGGATGTCCGCGCCGGCTTGGGCGAGGGCGATGGCCATGCCTTGTCCGAGGCCGCGTCCGGCTCCGGTGACGACGGCGACTTTCCCAGTGATTTTGAATTGATCGAGGATGTTGCTCATAGTGGTGGTGTATTATTTAAGGTTGCGAACAGGGATGCCGTCCATGTCATCGAAGCGTTGGTTTTCGCCGCCCATGGCCCAGCAGAAGCGGTAAGCCGCCGTGCCCGCGCCCGAGTGGATGCTCCAGATCGGGGAGAGGACAGCATGGCCGGGGTGGACGAGAAGGTGTCGGGTTTCGAGGCCGGGTCCCATGAAGTGGAAGACCGCCTGGTTGTCCGGGATGTCGAAGTAGAGATAGACTTCCGAACGGCGCTGGTGGGTGTGGGCCGGCATGGTGTTCCAGATGCTGCCGGTTTCGAGCTCGGTGAAACCCATGACGAGCTGGCAACTGCGGGCACCTTTTTCGTGGATCTGCTGGATGATCGTGCGCTTGTTGGCGGTGGCGGAATCGCCGAGGTTGAGCCGGTTCGCATCGGCCGGGCGAACCAAGGCCGTCGGGTGGACGGTATGGGCCGGGTAGCTCATCAGAAAAAACTTTGCCGGGTCGGCCGGGCTGTCGCTCTGGAAGGTGACGTTACGCACACCGCGTCCGACGTAGAGGGTGTCGAGCTTGTCGAGATGGTGGCTGGTGCCATCGGTTTCGATCGAGCCGGGGCCGCCGATATTGAGGATGCCGATTTCGCGGCGCTCAAGAAAGAAGTCGGCAGCGAGTTCTTTCTGCGAGGCTTCCAAGGCGAGCGGGGCGGAAGTCGGCACGGCGGAGCCGATGATCGTGCGATCAACTTCCCAATAGATGAGCTCGACTTTTCCGGGTGGGAAAAGGGAATCGACAAGAAAAGTGTCACGCAATTCCTGTGTGGTCATGCGCGAGAAGGCTTCGGGACTGGTGGAAAGGCGGGTCTTCATGGTTTTTAAAAGGGAAGGCGGAAATCTAGCGCGAGGGGGTCGGTTTGGCGAGAATTTGATTCGCGTTGGGGGCTGATGGGGCGCATCTCCGAAAAGTGCAAATACCACTGAGCATTGTAGCGACGGTCTGCGTGACATCCCTTCGCCGGACTTTCGGCGGGAGCGCGGCCATCTTGGCCGCTGCGTCAGGCATCTTGCCGGACAACATTCCCTTCTTTTTCTCTCCCCGGCAGGATGCCGACGACTGCGGGCTGGAAGCCCGCGCTCCCGCCGAAAGTCCGGCGAAGAGACTGGCGCAGCGGCGGTCTGTGATCGTCTCGCCATCTCACTCTACCAGTGTCGCCACAGGGGAAATATGGCGCCCGTCGCTACCCTTGCAACTTTCATGCCATCAGAGATGCGCCCGGGCTGATGGGATTTGCCGTTTCAGGTCTGAGGAGTCAGTTCCACTTCGATTTTTTGGGAATTTCCGGCTTGGATCGGGATCTCCAAAACAAGGAGTTTGGTGCCGGGGTTGGGGGCGTCAAAATCCCGTGGCGGTTTTGAAATATCCTCGGCCTTCCAAGTGCCGGCAGGGGATAGTCGATGAATGCGCAGGGTCTTTCCGTTTTGCTGGAGGATGGCAGCATTGCCATCGATCTTGATGTCGGCCTTGGTCACAATCTGCCAGCGTAGGGTGCCGGATTTTGCGACAGACTCAATGGTGTCGAGAATCTGAAGGGATTTGCGATTGGCAAAAGTGAACGTGCGGACAGTTTTTGCTGCCTGCCCGGCGTAGATCGTCGAGCAATTCACGATCGCCTTTGGGGAGGCTGTTCCGAGGCCCGAAGCCAGCAGGCTCGCGTGGCCGGAGACATTTTGCAGGGCTGCCTCGAAGGTGAGCGTGCTGTGGCCGAGGTTGTTGAGGCGAAAGACCGTCCAGCGAGGGGAATTCTGCTTCATGTTAAAGAGGTCGATACCGCGCTTTTCCAGATCGTTGTAGCCCTGACTGCCGGGATCCATGACCCAGCGGACGCCGAGGGCGTCGAAGACGAACGAGCCGGCATCCATGTGGCCGTGGTTGATGCCTGGCGATCCCGCCTTGATTCCCACGAAGAGAGCCTGAGCGTCCCATCCGCTTCGGAAGAATGCCACGGGGTTGCGGCCCTGTCCGCTCCAATCCAGAACGTGCGAGGGTTCGGAGGAAAGCCCGGGCTTGGACCAGAGCATGATGAACGGGAGAAACTGTCCAAGCGATTTTCCAGGTTTGACGGAGGGTTTGACCGCTTCCGCCAGCTTCTGGTTTTGAAGGTTGAGGAGAGTGGGATCATTCCGCTTGTTGGCGAACCAGAACAGAGAGGCGATCAGCCCGGCATTTTCGCCGCAGTCCGAGTAGTTATGAAAAAGGCCGGTTGGTCCGGTGGCATGGACTTCGTAATCGGCCGAGGCCAAGAATCCCGGCGAGTTGGAAAGCCCGAAGTCGGTGCCGAGGGCGGACTCCACGGCGGAGAGGAAGAGGATGTTGTAGGTCGTGCCGTAGACCCAGTAGCCGGGGCCTTCGGGATAGGCTCCATCGGGGGCGTAACCTTTGAGAACATAGGGGAGAGACTCTGCGGCTCGGGAGACAATTTTTGCGGCCAGCTCGGGCTCGTCCTCGGCGATGGCGAGCGCGCCCAGGGTGAGGCCGCCGTTGCAGACTTGGTTCCAGTTGTTGTTGCCTTTCATCCAGAAATGTTTTCCGGTGAGGGATGGCCGGAGTCCTTTTTCGATGATGGCAGTGCGGATCGTCTGGCGGGATTCCTGATCGAGCGCCGGGTAGAGCCAGTCGTAGCCGAGCGCGAGAGCGGCCGTCATTTCCCCCACGTCAAGGAAGTGCGACGGATTCCAATCGGTGAATCCTGCTGCCGTGAGCATCTCGTCTTTGGCGCGTTGGCTGAAGCGCGTGTCGCCGGTGAGCTGCCAGGCCATGCCGAGCGTGGTGACGCGGTTCAGGCAGTCGCGGGAGACGGAGAGAAGCCGTTTGCCGGTCATGACCCGTTTCAGTGGCAACGCGGCAAGGATCGTTCCGGCATCTTTGAGGATCGTGTCGCGCAGTTGACGAAGCTCCGGAGTGGAGTCCGCTTTTTTCAGAAGGGCGGGGATTCCGTCTTTCCGGTAGAGGAGGCGGGGGTGCTCGGGGAGGACGG
>Ga0209697_10000929_pt1 | contig 47490 bp, 40 predicted proteins | sample AliMusrvi5mmetaG_FD_184115 | JGI IMG/M metagenome (GOLD analysis project Ga0209697, IMG submission 184115) | Freshwater lake bacterial and archeal communities from Alinen Mustajarvi, Finland, to study Microbial Dark Matter (Phase II) - Alinen... | ecosystem: Environmental > Aquatic > Freshwater...
AAACGAAATAGTAAAACAACCCTGAAAATTGTTAATAACCCTTGGATTTAAAAAAAAGGGGGTGAATAGTTACGGTTGTTTTAATTTATAAATTAGCGTGGCAAATATTATGTGGTGCAGAAAATCTTACTTAATAGCAAAATTTATGGAAACATTTTTCTACGCTCTCTTTGACCAGGCAGGTCCTGTTTCTGGCAGTTTGATCCATGGCAAAGGATCTGAAAATGCTGCAGGATCGGTGTTTTGCAGTGGTTACAAGATGGCCGGGAGGGGTAACCGGAAGATATACCTTCACAGCAGGATTTACAACGTGGAAGAAATTGGGAAGCATCTTTCATACCATACTGAAAATGTTGCAGAACTTCTTTTTGAACTGTTTGACAGGGAGGGGCTCAGCGGATTCAGGCGGCTTAATGGTAAATTTACAGTCATTCTCACTGAGCCGGGAAAAACGACCATTGTGCGCGACCGTAACGGTGAGGACCGGATGATCTATTTTACTAAGGATTTTTTTACCGATTCTTACCATGGATTGAATGATTTCAGCGATTTTGTCGCCAGGCCCGACCTGACAGGGGTTACAACTTTTCTGAAAATAGGATATATTCCCGCCCCGGGCACCTCACTCGAGGGGGTCAGCAAGATCCCGGCCGGGGAGGTGCTGCTGCATACACCTGACGGATTCAGGTTTGAGAAACTTTTTGATTATAATGAAATTTTACAGGCTGAACGGAAAGAAATTTCACTGAATGACGCCATTGCCCAATACAGCGATTTGCTGAAGAAATCGCTGGTACGCCGCATCGGCGGATCGGAAACCGTGGGTGCCCTGCTGAGCGGGGGTTACGATTCGGGGGGCAATATTGCCATGCTACGGGAGGTCCACCCCGGAACCATCAAAACCTATTCCATCGGGTTCAAGGACAACCCGGCGTCGGAACTGCCCTATGCCCGGATGATGGCCGACAAATTCGGCGCCGAGCATCATGAGTATCTCATGGATGGTACCGAGATCGAATTTTTACCCGATATCATTGATTACATGGGTGATCCCTTTTCCGAATCGGGGTTCATGCTCAACCATTCGGCCATGAAGATGGTGAGTGGCGAAGACCTGCCCGTCACCATTGGCGGGGATGGGAACGACCAATATTTCGGCGCTGGGATCAGGGAAACCGCCCTCCATTATAAAATGCAGCGGCTGGGACTCAAACCGTTTTCAGTTTTATTCGACAAACTCAGCGATAACAGCCTTTTCGATCATGACAACCTTTCCTTCAGGATCCATTTTCAGAACCAGAAGATATTAAAGGTGATGGAGCCGGAAACCTTTGGATTTCATGATTACCAGCTCAACAAGATGTTTAGCATGCGGAACATTCCCGATCATCCTTACCTTGCCGATATCCCGCACTCCTTTAAAAGTTATGACGAATTGTTCCTGCAGCGAAACTACTTCCTGCATCTCCGTCATTCTGTGAATGAAGTGATCATTTTTAAAGCTTCCCGGTTGTCGGAACGGTTCGGGGTTAACCTCGCATTCTCCTATACCGATCTCGATCTCTATCATTTCCTGCAGCACCTGCCCATCAACCTGAGGGCAAAAGGGACCGTAAAGGAATCGATGAAGGGAAAGGGAGTGACAAAATACATCCACAAACAGCTGGTAAAACCCCTGTTGCCCGATGCGGTTACAAACCGCCCGAAGCAGGGTGGCTTTTCGCCGCTTGAGATCTTCTTCAATAACACAGAGCGCCGTGAAAAAATTTACCATTACATCAGGGGTTCGGCCTTTGCGAAATCGTTAAAGGACAAGAATTTTCTTGACGCATTTTTTGTACAATACGAGGCACTGTCAACCGGGAGGGGTTACTGGTTTTGGTACAAGCAGGTCAAATCGAACCAGATGCTCAACCTCCTGATCATCACCATCTGGTGGGATAAGGTTGTTGAAGGAAAGAAAACAGGAAAATTATCGGATTACCTGGCGTGAGATTTCAGTTTTTTTTTACCATTCGGCCGGAAAACGAACGGTCACCGATATGCAATGTATAAAGGTAGATTCCATCGGTGATGCCTGAAACATTTTCGGTGACCGATTGATTCCCGGCCGGTACCTGCCGCCTAACGCGCTGGAATATTTTCTCCCCCTGGAGATTGTATATGTAAAGGGTGACATCGCACCGTGTTTCGTTCTGGTACCGGATTGTAAATTCGCATCCAACAGGGTTGGGGAATAGGGGAATGACGATCCTGGTAGCCAGTTCTTTTTTTGGTATTCCAAGGTAAGCAGGGTTGTATTCAAATGCCCCGATGTCGAACCCGGGCCCGTATGGTCTGGCGTGATGATAGAAATCAAAATTGACTCCGCGTGTGTCCATATAGGCAGCATCGATCAGGGGCGAACCCGGCTGCAGGCTGTAACCCTGGGAGGCAAACCCCGCGCTGTCGGGAGTCCTGGCAAGGTAATTCCCGGCAATTTCCACATCTGACCCGGGATTCGGGATCATAATATAGGCATCTTTCCCTTTGAAACCGGTATTTCCGTGTTCATAATAATCAAAATTACCGGGATTTATTACTACGTTCGAAGCAACCAGGTTGTGGCTGCTGATGGAGCTGGCAAACCTGATGCCGTCGGATTTCGGGTTGATGATGTCGTTGAAAAGGATATAAAACGACGAATCGGTCTGAACTGAAACATCGGAAACGAAGATCCCATGTTTCATCTTGCTGCTGTCGCCGGGCAGGTATGTTTTTCCTGCATTCACTATAATATTGTTGAAAATGCGGTATCCGCCGAGCCCGTGACTTTCGATCCCGTCCCCTTTGCCGTCGGCGATATAATTGTTGAAACAATCGCATTTAGAGCCGCCACCCAGGATAATTCCCGACATCTGCGATGGCACCTCACCCTGGCTGTCATACATCACGAGGTTGTCGAAAACCTGGCAGTTCGCTGATGCCGAACTGACCTGGATCCCGTCCCATCCGGAATAATTGATGATATTGCTGTATATTTTAACCCCGTTCAGCAGCGCGGGAAACAGCAGGGTGTCTGCCCCGTTGCACCTGACCAGCTGGCCCGTATACTTGGTACTGCCGATATACAACCCTTCATTGCCTGTTCTCATGATGTAATTATCATGAATGACGGTATTGTATTGCGTGAACTTGTCGCGGGTATTGGTAAAGGAACAATCGGGGTCGGTCTTGGCATAAATGCCCGCGATCGGTACATTGTTGAGGTAAATGTGATCAATTTCAATATCCGAAGACATGTTCCCGGCGCCAATGCCGGTGCCGGCAAGCACACGCCGGATCATGAATCCGTAAAAGTTTTCGGAGGAGCCTGAACCGGTGAACCTGATGAACCTGCAGTTTTGGATGGAAACACCAAAATTATGATCGGTGCTGATGACAACAACACTGTCGAGGTTCATAAAAACAATGGTCTTACCAGTGGCGCCCTGAAAATTCCGGATCAGGATGTAATCGCGCATGCCCGCCTGGAAGAAAAGTGTGTCGCCGGGATGGACCTGGTTGAATGGGGCTACCGTGCCATCAACAAGTGTGGTCGTATTGCTTACGATGATCTTCATCCTCTTTGTCTGTGCAACTGCACCGGCATGGGAACAACCCATTGCAAGCAGGCAGCAGAGGAGGCGGACCAGCCGCGAATACAGTAAAAATCTGCAGTTATCCACGTTTAGCCCGTTCCCAGTTAACCGATTGAGATTTTTTTATGTATCTCCTGAAACCAAGGAATACCGAAAGGTTCATGATAAAGAAATAGTATGGAACAAATAGCAGTTTCACGCGGATTGCCCGGTTTTCGAGGTACCAGCCGAGCAGCGCGGCCAGGTAGAATAAAACCTGCATCCAGAAAATAATACCATAGAGCCCGAAGGCAAACAAACCTTCGTTCAGTGCCAGGATCACACCTGTGATCAGCATGAACAACAGCGAAAGCGGGGCAAGCGTCCATCTCAGTACCCGATGCGAAATGTACTGGAAGGAGAGGGTCCCGTACCTGAAAATATTGAGGAGCGATCGCAGCCTGACCACCGACTGGATTCCCCCGGCGGAGATCCTTACCTTTCGCTTCAGTTCCTCCTTAACATTTGCCGAGGCGGTTTCAATGGTGTAGGCGTCGGGATCGTACTGGATCGTATATCCCTTCTGGGCAACGCGGAGGGAAATAATAAAATCGTCGAGCAGGGTGTCACGCTCCACCTCCTGGTACAATTCTGTCCTGATGGCGAACAGTTCACCCGCGGCCCCGACAACAGAGTAGAGTTCGGCGTCCCATTTCTTCAGGGTTGATTCATACTTCCAGTAGAGTCCTTCGCCTGCACCTGCGGCGGTATCTTTTTCCTTGCTGAATATCCGCTTTTCACCTGAAACACAACCAACCTTTGGATCGCTGAAAAGGTTAACGATACGCCGGATTGATTCCCGGCCGAGCATCGTGTTCGCATCGCAGAAAACAACAACCGGTGTCTTTACAAACTTCATCCCCCGGTTCATGGCGCCGATCTTACCGCTACGCTGGTCAAGATGGTAAACCTCGATGCCTTCATATTGTCGCAGCAATTCAGGTGTGCCGTCATCAGATCCATCGGTAACCCACACCATGTGCAGCTTGTTCTTAGGATATTCCAGGGCCATTGAATTCCTGATCTTTTCAGCAACAAAATCCTTCTCGTTGTAAGCTGCGATAAAAAGGGTCACTTCGGGTTCATATCCCGATGCCGGATTGGTTTGACGCCGCCTGAAAATCCTTTTGATCCTCACAAGAATGAATAAAAGGATGCCGTAGCCGATGTTAGCATAGAATACGATGAAAAGGAGAACCCAGAAGATGATTTTTAATGCCGTCATATTTTGGTTCAATTAGAGGTAAAATTGCTTATTTTGGTGGCAAAGATGTTGAATTCGTCAACAATCCCGTATTGAAAACCGGCGATGCTGTCCAGTGCCTCTTTGATTGGATGTTCGCCGGTATGCTTGTCCTCAAGCACCAACGTGATGTTTGGGTATTGCAGGATGAATTCTTTTGCACCCATGATCGCGGCCGGCTCCATCCCCTCGAGGTCGAGCTTCAACAGGATGAAATCATCCTTGTTGAGCTTCAGCGAAGGCACGAGGGAATCGAAGGTGCGGATTTCGACTTTACAGTCGGTCTCACTTCCATCCGGAACAATGTGAGAAGCACCGGTATTGACTGGGTTGAAGTTGAAATATGAGAACCCGTTGACATCCCCCAGTCCAACCGGGTATGCCATAACGTGATCACCGAGACTGTTAAGCCTGAAATTCTTCATCATGACATTGAAGTTATTCATCACCGGTTCGAAAGCGATGCAACGGATATTGTAACGGGAAAGCAGTACGCAGTAATCCCCGACACAGGCCCCCCCGTCAATAAAAACATTGAAATCCTTTTTGTGGTCGAGCAGGTATTTTTTTACCCCCCATTCATAATGGAAGTTGGCGAATTGAAAATCATTTGTATTTTTCCGGCAGAAGAAGGTCCCGATCGAGGTGCGGATAACCCGGTCCCTCCGGTGGGAAGACTTGTTGAACAGGTACCTGGCCGAGGCAATGATCGATAGAAAATCTCCGTATTTCAGGTATTCAACCAGGTACCAGAAATAGGTTTTCAGTTTTTTCATATTTTCAGTTTTACCGCGTTTCCCGTGGTCACGTTTTCCCGTTTATAAATCGCGGCCCGTTTCATTATAAATCTTCAAAACGTTTTCTGCCATTGCTTTCCATGAAAACTGCGCTGCCCTTTCAATCCCTTTCCCGGCAAGTCTGCTTTTAAGTAAAGGGTCGCCTGTGATCGTCACCAAGGCATTCGTTATTTCAGCCGGGTTGAATGGATCAATAATGCAGGCTGCATCTCCTGCAACCTCAGGCATCGACGAGGTGTTGGAAGTGATCACCGGTACCCCGCACGCCATCGCCTCAAGCATCGGGATGCCAAAACTTTCGCGTAGCGACGGGTAGAGAAACACCTCGCACTGGCCGTATATGGCAGGGAGATCAGTATTGACAACATAACCGGTTAGTACGATGCGTTCGATCAGGTATTTATCCCCGATCTCTTCAAGTAATTTGTCGAGTTCGGCACGGTCATAGTCAAGCATGACCAGCCTTATGTCGCTCCCGGTTTGTTTCAAAAAATCGGAATAGGCCTTCAGGGTCCCTTTGGTGTTTTTCTTCGGATCGGTATTGCCAAGGAAGAAGAAATAGCGTGCCGGCAGGTGGTATTTCTCCCTCACCCGGGCCAGTTCTCCGGCATCGGTTACCGGTTTGAAGTGTTCGCTCACGCCGTTGTATACAGCCGTGAGCCGGGGGTCGCCCTGCATTCCGAAAAATTCGCCGATCCGGTTCTTTTCAAAATGTGAAACGGTGATGATCTTCCTGCTCTCCCTGACAATGCGCGGAACCACCATCTTCCGGTAAACGTTGCCGAATTTCTGGTAGGGTGAACCGGTTCCCTGCATGATCCTGAGGTAGCTGCTTTCCATGTATATGATGTCGTGAAGGGTGACAATGAGCGGAATCCGGGTGTTGACAGGCGCCGTGTTACTTGTACAGTGCAGCAACCGGCAACCCGCTGTTTTGGCGGCTTTCGGCAGGGCAACCTGTTCCCAGAGCGGGTAAAATCCTCCTTCAAGCCGTACGATCCTGAAATTGGATGTTTCGGTCAGCACCATTTCATCCGCATCAGGTTTGATGAACAGGACGTATTCATTCTCATGGTCGATCTGCTGGAGGTTCCTGATCAGCTCCAGGGCCACCATATCCATACCATGTTTTTTCCTGCGGAAAAGCCGTTGTCCCTCTATCCCTATTATCATATGACGATCTTGAACATTAACTGAAAGTTATTTTTTTGGTGATGGCGTTGCCGCGCTGTGTTTCGTGTGGATAAACTGTTTGTTGGCTCCCCTGATCCTAAGCAGCGAACCAATCATGAGCAACATCCCGCCCGGCAGACTTCCCAGGGCTTTCAGCGTGGCCGTATTGTAAAATTTCCCGGGAACCGAAAAGAGAAAGGCCATGATGCACAGCAACCCGAGCCCAAGCCATAAAAGGCTGTAAAGGAATGGCAGTCCCACGAAAAAATTGATCACGATAAAAAAGATCAGGGCTGAGAGAACAGCGCCAAGCAGCAATACGCGGGGTGGTTGCACAAACTGGATCGCCTTGTCAAAATAATCAAGGTTCCCCTTGGTAACCAGGGCTTTGCATGATGATAAAATATCGGTGCGGAAGTAATGCAGCTGGGCCGAGAGCCACCGCCGGCGCTGGTTGCTGAAAACTTCTGCTTTCTGAACTTTTTCGTCGAAAACCAGTGCATCGTTGAGGTACCCGATGGTGTGGTTTGCCTTCAGCATGCGAAGCTCGATCTCCTTGTCAAAACCGCCTATGGCTGTTACGGATGCCATCATCTCCTTGAAAAATGAATACCTGAAGGCCATTCCCGAGCCGATGATGGCCGATGAAAGACCAAGAACCCGGTGTCCTTTGCGAAAAATGTGGTTGTTGATCTCCTCGCTTACGGCATCCAGGATGGCAAGCGGGGTGTCCATGTTTTTGGCCGCACGGTGTCCCTGCACCGCCATGTAGTTCCACTCGAAAGCCGCATTGATCTTCGCGAGGAAATCTGGTGCCATCAGGTTGTCGGCATCCAGCACCACCGCCAGGTCGTATTGGATTGTCAGCAGTTCCATGGCTTTATTGAGGGCCTTTGATTTGGTGCTTTTATCAAACTTCACCTCGATGACGATCAGCGGGAGTTCCTTTAACCGGGCAAGGGTTTCCGGCTGGAAAGAATCGGCAACAATCACGATATCAACCCTGTCTTTCGGGTAATCCTGCGCGAGCGCATCTTGTGCAACCTCAACGATCACATCGTCCTCCTTGTACCCGGGAATAAGTACGGCTATTTTTCTCGGTGCAACAGCCGACGGGTAGGGACGTTGTTTATAGAACAGCCCGGCCGAGGCAAAGATAAAGATGTACAGGGTTGGCGGCAACAGTGCTGCAAATGCAACGATCTGGACAACCAGGAAGAAGGTATTTAAAACAGGGTTCATCGATGGGATGCGTTAAAATATGTTTGTATGAACTTGATAATCCCTATTTCCCGCGAAGCTTGTTCCTGATTTTGAGTGCAATCTTCCTGAGGAAGGGGAAATATTTGCCGCTTTTGATATTGTACATGATTGATTCGGCATCGAATATCATTTCAAAGTTCTCTGTGCACAGCACCGGTTTTTTGGTGATCCTGTTGATTTCAATGGCCTGAGACAGCGAACTTTCAATGAACAGGATGTATTGATTGTTCATATAGGTTTTGGCCTTATGAACTGCGTGACTGTTGGCCCGCATCCGCGCCTCCTTGTCGGGAAGGTCAAGCAGCACCAGGTCGTTGTATTTAACATTATTGGCAGCGAGCCATGTCTCCGTTTCCTTCCTGTATTTTTCAAGGCGCGAGGTGACGATGGTTCCGATCTTGCTCCCCGGAATGAACAGCGGGGGGGCGTTGAGGATAAAGTCACGGTATTTTTCACCGTCGTCGTTTTGTTCTTCGGTTGGATCGGTGCATAAAACGCCGTCGATGTCGAAGCATGCTTTTTCGAGACTTGTGTGGTTGAGTATGTTCCACTGGAAATACCTTGGCAAAGGAACGACTTCGAAATAATGATCTACTGTTTTTTCCTTACCGGGGATCACGTATATGGCACAGAAACTGAACGAAAAATCCTTTTCCAGGTGCTTCAGGCTTTCCCTGCATTTGTCCATCGCCGAACCGGATGCAATACTGTCATCCACTACCAGGACTTTTTTAAAATCTTTGATGTCAAAGAACTGGCTCCTGGCACCTGCCTTATAAATGTGCCCGTTAATAAAGGAATGGATGTCGGTATACGGGCGGTTGAGGTAAAGGGCCAGCAGGTTGGCCGGAAGCATCCCGCTTCGTGGTATGCCGACGATCAGGTCGAAATCGCGCGGAATTATATTCAGGCGCTTGAGGATTATCCTGTTAAGATCTGCGACGTTCCTGTAGTACATAATTTCGTTATTAGGTTAATGATTCCCCGATGCATTTAAAAAGCTGGTTGACATTGTTTTTCCAGCTGTGCGACTGGGCAAATAGTATTCGCTGCCGTGTTTTTTCAGCGCTGTTGTTGACCAGCGCATCCTCAACGGCCGCCTGGTAACCGGCCACCGAGGTGCAAAGATAGGAGTGGTCCCTGAAAAGCTCCATCGTAGCGGTTTTCGTAGCAATCACCGGTTTGCCCAATGCAAGGTACTCATCCACTTTCCTGGGGTAATTGCCGATGGTAATTTCATTGACAAGCTGCGGGTTCAGGCATATCTGGAGGGCCGACATATAGGTCGGAACCATGCTTTTTGGAATGCTGCCAAGAAAATGAACATTGCCCAGGTTGTGAAGCGCATGACCTGCAAAAAGCTTGTCTTCCCTTCCTATCATGACAAACGAATAACCCGGTTTGCTTTTGGCCAGTTCATAAATCAGGTCCGCATCCAGGCGCAGGCTGTTGATATCGCCGATGTACCCGATCCGGGGTTCGCTGATCGCCGCGATCTCTGGCGGCGTTTCAAATTTCAGTCCGGGATCATAGGCTGACAGGTCGACCCCCTGCCCGATATCCCAACTTTTCGGATTGAAGGGCCTGGCAAAATCTGCAAGTTGGGGTGAGTTGCAAACCACGAGGTCGCTTTTACCGATAAGCAGCGGCTCAAGCCTTCCGACATGTTTCTTCCAATAGGCAAAAGGCTGGAGGTTGTCCCTGCGGTAGTAAACCGACAAGGAGGGCTTAAGAAATTCCTTACTGTAAAAACTTCGGTAAATGTCATTGTCGATAAAATGAATGACATCCTTGAAATGAAGCCCGGCGGCTACTTTTTTTACATAATCGAATATCTTTTTATTATTTCTTTTATTGAAAAAATCAAAGAAAAAACCATCCGGGAATTCATTCACCGACCAAACGGAAAAAGGGAAATCAAGCACCCAGAGGGAATCGGAAAGCTGCCGGAGCGGCTCCTTTTTTTTTCGGTATACATCCAGCCGTTGCTGCGTGTCGGGTTTCGGTTGATTGCGGAAAATAGTCATCTGGTCCAGGGCGCTGTTGACATAGAGCACCCGGTTGTCAACGGCTATTTCCCTGGCGATATCGATGGCGTTTGAACCGATGGGAATATCCCATGGCTGTAAACCGGTTATGATAAAATCTCTGCCTGTCATGAGGTCTCTTGTTTTTGTTTCAATAATGCAACAATGCCAGTTTATTAATGGTTAAAAGTACGAATTATATATTGTAAAAAAACAATTGCAGGCGAATCAATTTTTTACAGTTTCCTTCGGAGTGTCGAATACTTCACTGTTGAGCATGATGGCCATGGAGACATATATAAGGATGCTGGTTGGCATTTGTCCGAGTACCGCATTCCCGTATGAGGCCACCATTACGCCGAACATGCCCGAGGTGAGCGCTGCAATCTTCATACGAAGGATCGGGTCCCGGATTCTGAACATCACAAACCACGACCCTTTGATAAGGATATAAAACAGGATGAAAAGGTGCATCAGGAGACCAATAATGCCCTGTTCCACCCAGATAAGCACATACCAGCTGTCGGTCGCAACGCTCGAAAGAAACGCATTCGGGAGGTAGCGCTGGGCCTTGACACCCCCATGGCCTATTCCGCCGCCGAAAGGCCTGGAGGCCAGGTAAACCCTGAGTCTCTTCTGGTTTTCAAGCCTGACCTGCAACGAAGCATCGTTCGGGTCGAATGCCGTGCGCATCCTCCTGATCTGGTCGTTCCCCTGGCCGATGGAGGTATATTTGAAAAAGATAAAAACGACAATGAGCAGCAGGAAACCGAAAATCATCACCCCGACATTTTTCCGCAGCACAAAAAAGGCCAGGAACCCGGCCAGCGGGATGCTGATGGAACCACGTGTTCCCGAAATGATCATGCCATAAAGACCACAAACGGCAACTATAATGAAAAAAAGCCTGCCTTTCCAGTTTTTCTGGACCAGTGAAACAATCGTTGCAACCACGGCCGAATATGCCTGGTTCCCTCCGAACTGTCCCGCATCACTCAAGAAAGAAAATGCCCGTAATTTTCCAAACAGGATGTGTGTCTGGGCATTCCCATCGTCAAGCCAGCCCTTTTCCCATTTGTCAATACCGATGTTCAGCTGCACGATCCCCTTCAGGGTTGCCAGGATGGTGAAGATCCCCCAGATAAATAGAAAAAGGTCCAGCTTTTTGTTCGTATTGATGAAAATCAGGGTGAGGGGGACGAGCAGCAGCATGTATAGCGCGACTCCCCTTCCTGAAAACCAGGCGGCGGTACTCCGTGCTTCGGGGTTCACAATTTCAAAAACCGAATACCCGAACCACAGGATCGCCAGGTAGGTGACATCCTTGTTTGCAGGCTTCCAATCGACCTTTTCACGAAACTTATTGAAAATAAGTGCAATGTATGTTGCGTAAAGGATTCCGTCCATGGCCAGTCCCACCTGTACTCCCTTGAGATACCGGCCGATGCCGATTAAAATGAACCCGAATACAACCGCGGTGTAAAAACCCAGGATGGGAAACCTGAAAAGATAGTTAAGGTAAACAACGATAAAGGGCAGGATGACCAGGATCACCCCCCCAATGATTCCCATTTTACTGATCAGGAAGGCTGAAACAAGTGTCAGGAATAGCAGGAAAACAAGATAACCAGGCTTTCCCAGGTTCCCGGAGCCTGTTTCTGTATCGAACGGATTCACTTGATTCAGCATAAACCAGGTACATTCTGTTTGTGAAATTCAGTCACAGGCCTTTCAGGAGGCACGAATCAACATACCCTTGAATTTCCGGTACATTTCTTTGTAGAAATCAATGCCGGAGGTGAAGACCAGGCGCTGTTCAATCTGTATCTCCTTATTGAGGAAACGGTAACCCACCCATACGCCTATGGCAGTGAAAATGATGGAGGCGATGGCTACCATCGGCAGCGATTTGAAAATGAATACTGCAACCAGGTCCCCGATGACATTGGCAATAACCATGATCATCACCTTGATGAAGTTTTTATCGGGTTTATTGATGGAATCGAGGCCGATGCCCGTCATCCTGTCAATAGGTAGCAGCAGCCCGTAGAGGGAAAATATCCTGACGATGTTGACCGTATTGACCCCTGTGACCGGGTCAGTGCCCATGTATTGGTGTCCGCCAAGCATCAGAACGAAAAATCCGGCAAATGTAAATGTCACGAGACTTATCAGGATAAAAAGGTAGGTCATGGCGCCCGCATAGGAGTAAAAAACCGATCTCACCTCGGAAATGCGTCCCTGGATGCTGGCCTTCGACATTTTTGGAAAAGCGGTGGCCACGAAACTGCGCAGGGGGATCTGCTGGATCTCGGTCAGTTTCATCGGGATGCTGTACAACGCGACGGCTGCCGTTCCCATCGGGCTCAGGCTGATGATCAGCGTGTCGGCGCTGCGCAGGAGGTTGGTGCCAATCAGCGTGAAGGTGGTGTATTTCCCGAAATCAAGCAGCACTTTGTTGGTGTGACGACTTGCTTTGGTAATGAATTTGAGCCCGTCCCAGCCATTGACCAGGCATACGGCGGAGGTGAGAAGGGTCAGGAGAAGTTGTGCCCAAATAAGTTGCAGCAGCGTCATTTTGAAAAACAGGTAATTCAATAGCAGGACGACGAAGAATCCTACACTGTTCAATGCCTTGACCAATAATATTTTGCCAAATTTCTGATCTGCCTGCAGGATGACCAGCGCTGTATTGAGGGGCAGGTTGACAAAAGCAAGGAGGGGGTACCATGCGAAAAACAGCTCATAACCTGAATGTTTGATAGGAACGGGAAAAAGAAGATGGCATGTTACCAGTACGCAGGTGATCAGGATGGTGGCAATGAGACCGATCAGCCCGTTGGAACCGATGTATTTGATACGGTCAGCCTCATCAACCCCCGAAAGGTAACGGATGATCGCAGTGTTGGTTATACCGAAACGGAACATTTCGATAAAAGTGCCTGAAGAGATATACAGCACCCATTGCCCGAAAACATCCACGGGGAAGGTCCTGGCCATCAGGGCAAACCCTGCAAAGCCGAAAAAGGCAATGGTCAGGTTCCCGGTAAGGGAAAGGAAGTTGGCTTCGCGTGTTATTTTCCGAAAGGCGCGTTTCATTCAGTGGTTCCTAAGGTTGTTGCCGGGCATAAAACTGCAGGCGGACGAGATTCTTGAAGATCCTGCGCAGCCGGGAACGCTTCCTGGGGAGGTCACCCAGGATGGATTCAACCGCGATCAGATCAACCCCGTTCAACAGGATGACAGGTTCCCTGGATGAAATTTTCATGACGAGGTCGAGTGCACCCTGGTCGGCTGCCGACCAGACCCGGTTGGCGCGGCAAACCAGGATTGCCAGGTCGGCCGATGCAACCAGCTGCTGCGGGAATGAATAATAGAGGATCGGGGGAATCTCAATGATCACATAATCGGGGATGGCATCATATGAAATCCCGCTGTTTTCAAGCAGGTCGATGTAGCTGCGCGTTTCGTAATATTCGGGAGTGATCGGGTATTGGAAATATTCGTCGGCATACAGGTAATGTTCCGGGTTTTGCAGGAAGGGGCTGAATGGATCGGTTCGGTTGTCGCCGTAACCAAGCATGCGTGTGATGAACCTGGAACGGTTTTTAGCCGGGCTGAACCCTGCCGGAGATTCCGGCCGCGAGGTGTCCGGATATCCTACCTGGCTCCTGGTTGCCGACCTCAGCGATTCGTGTGAGAAGTTCAAATACAGTACCTTTTTGCCCAGGTTCTTCAGTTTCCACGCAATATTTCCGCCGGTTACGGTCTTTCCCTCTATATTGTTCGAACTGGTCATCAGGATGATCCGTGGCCCGGATTTGACAGCCTTTGAATCGGTGAGCATGTCGATCTGCTGCAGGACGATCTCAAGAAGCCTGTTGGTGATGAAAGGAAAATTGAGGGTTCCTGCCTCCATGATGATCTTCGGAAAGACGCCGATCGCCTTCAGCCTGATCACCTTTTCGGCATTGGCTGCGTTTTTAAGCGTCTCGTCAAAATATTCCATGGCCATGATGGAACTGAAGACAACCAGGAATCCGAACAGTGCGGCGACAATCACGAGGATCTTCCTTTTGGTCGGGTTCGGCGACAGGGGGTAGAAGGGTGGGTCCACCGCTTTGATGGAGGATGACAATTCGGCATCCTGCAACTTCAGCTTGGCAAGGTTCAAACCATGCAGGATTTCCAGGAATTCCTGTTCCGAAACAGATATTTCACGCTCGATCCGCTTTATATTGGCACCGGCCGGTGCGTATATGGCATATTGTTTCTGGAAATCCTTGATGCGGTCGCCCAGCACTTCAAGCCCCGCTTTGGTGTCTTCATACTCGATCACATTGTTGATCCAGTCGTTCAGAAGCGTGCTGATGGGTAAACCGTCGACGCTGTTGCCGTAACTGTAAAGGTCGTTTACCGCAACCCGGATTTCATCCTTGAGTTTCAATGCACTGAATTTCAGCTTAGCCAGTTGTTTGTCATCAACAGGATTCCCGTTTGCAGCCAGTTCAACGTTTGCCAGTTTGGAATTTATTTCACTCAACTGGTTCCGCTTGTCAATGATCGTGGAACTTTTAAGCTGAACCAGTTTCTGGTTCCCGAGTTTATCCTCGATCCGCGCGATCGCCGCCTTCAACCCGGCCAGTTTGATGCGCTTGTTGTGGTAATCCACATCCAAGTCCTCCTTCACGACAGCCACCGCCTTACTTTGCTCGTAATAGTTGATGATGTTGTTGTCCTCATTGAATTTCAACAATTTGTCTTCACCTATTTTAAGCCGGCCTGCAGATTGCTTGAGCTGGTATTCAAAATATTTGACAACGGCGTCGGACCGGTTTTCTTTGATGAGCTTGTAATTCACGATGCATACCTGGGTCAGCATGGCCAGGGTTTGCTGGCATATCCCGGGGTCGTCCGAATCAAATTTAAGTTTGACAAGGTCACTGCTGGCTATGCGCTGAACATTGACGGTTGAAATGGCCTTGATGGAATAATGCGGGTCTTCGAAATAGAGAAGCCTGTAAACAAAATTGGTGTCGTTGCTTGCCATGTAGGCCTTCAGGCTCAGGATGGTCTGCTCGTATCCTTCGCGGTTGATCGATGCCGGGAGCGTTTTAAAGTCATCGGAACTGTAAAGATCAGAAAATGAAAAAGAGGAGGCGCTGTCGGGCCTGGCTTCACCGGCGGTGGTATCAGCCAGGGCATTGCCAGGACTGTCGGCGCCGGCTGGGCTTATCTTAAGAACCTGCCCGGGGGAGATGGCGTTGTCCTCTAAATCGTTCTGCGACCTTATCTGCTCTTCAGGAACATTGTACCAGCGTGAAATGGAATAAACCGTTTCACCCGGACTGACCGTGTGTGTAATCGGTTCAGTTTTGGGGCTGGTCCTGGCTGCAACTTTTGTTGCAGTTTTCGGGGGCTGAGGTTTGGAAAAATACACGGGAGACTGCGTATACGATTTTGCGACCAGTTTCCTGATATAGGCCGGGGTGATTTTATTGAGATCGGCAAAAGATTCAGCAGAAATGTACCTCGGGTCGGGACTTTTAAGGATAAGGTGCTGGGCAAGCAGCCTGATGGCGACCTCCTGCTGGGTTTCGCGCGAATTGATGACATTGATAAGGTTGTCGAAGGCGGTATTGTTGGCGAAGTAGCTGAAAGCCTTATCCATTTCCACACTTGAACCAGAAGCAATGCCCGTGTAAAGGGTTGTCTCGGAGGAGTATGTGTAATTGGGCTTTCGGGTAAGCAGGATGACCAGCAATGCAAGTATGAGCGGTGTAGCGATCAGCAGCACCATGTGTTTTCTCAGTAGTTTTAACAGATCGCTAACTTTCATCGGTAACGGGTTACGGGTTACTCAGATGAAACTTCATGCCCACAATCTCCTCCAGGACCATGTAGGCGGTCAGAAAATCGATGCGTGCGGTTTCATAGTCTGCTTCTGAATGTGTAACTATTTCTGATATACGTGTATATTCGGTTACGGTTACGATACCGTTCGAAAATTCCTTCTCAGCCATCTGCATGCTGATCCTTGCCGTTTCCATATATTTCGAACGGATCCTCAGCAGCCGTTGTTTCAGTATGACGTCATTGTATTGTTTGATGGTCAGCTGGCGCGTTTCTGAACTTTGTTCCCCGGCCATCTCCCTTGCCTGTTCGATCTCCGTCTTCGCCAGTTTGATCTGGTTTTTCCGGTCGGCAACCGTATTGACGGGCATGTTCAGGTAAACAGCACCGTTATAATTGCTTTCACTCCTCGATGTGGTGATGTTTGAGGTCGGGATCCCGGATTCGGAATTGGAAGAATAGTTGTAAAGGTTCCCGTAACCCAGGTTCCCCTGTATCCCGAGGTTGCGTGTCCACTCGGCCTGCTTGGCTTTCAGTTTGCATTCATTCACGATTATCTGCAGGTTCCTGAACTGAACGTAATGGTTATGTGCGACGGCAGAATCGAGCAGCACGGACAGCGGGGGTATTTTCGATGCAATATCGTCCCGGAGGGGATCAAAACGTCGTTCGGCCTGCGAAAAAGCCGGAACCGAAGCCGCCAGGCTGGAAACAACAAGAAGAAAAAACAAGTTTTTGAATCCCATGATTTCTCTTTTTGCTCAGACCGTCGAATCTTTTTGAAAAAGAGCTTTTGCCGTGCGTATAATCAGTTTCAGGTCGAACAGGAAACTGTACTTGTTGTCGCAGAAGTTGTCGGCATAGTTGTTATCGAGTCTTACCCGCTCTGCTTCCGACATCACCCCGCCTTTCCCCCTCAGTTCAACCTGCCAGAGCCCGGTGATGCCGGCAGGGGCGATCATCCGCTTGTTGCTGTATTTTTTAGTCAGCTGGTCGGCCTCGTAGGTGGGCAGGGGACGGTTACCTACGATAGACATGTCACCCTTGATCACATTGATAAGTTGCGGGAGTTCATCAATGCTGGTGTTCCTGATAAACTTACCGACTTTGGTGACCCTGGGATCGTTTGATATTTTAACGAATGTTGCTTTCGACCGTTCAACCTTCGCCTTCTGTTCGGTATACCAGTAGTCGCATATCTGGTGCGATCCGATGTAAATGAGCTCGGAACAGGGCGACCCGTCAGTCCTTTCCCCGCACCTGGGACAGGGGTCGTTAAAATCGATGGTAACGGCTTTAGATGTGCCCGCATACTGGTTGCTGCTTTGAGCCAGTTTCTTCAACTCGGCATCGGCACCGACCCGCATCGAGCGCAACTTGTAAAAATTAAAATCGTCAAGCCCGCGCCCCCTTCTCTTGGAAATATAGTAAACCTTACCCTTCGATTCGAGCCTGATGGCGATGACCACGATTAGCAGGAGCGGTGAAAGCAGCACCAGGGCGGTTGTGGCGACGACAATGTCAAAAAGCCTCTTGATCAGGGGCATGTGATAGGTGAACTTCTGATCGATCCGCCTGAAATTCATCAGGTACCGGATGCGTTTCACCAGTCTTTCGGCTTCGGGCAGCGGCAGGACGAAGAAATCATCCATCCGCAGGCGGAATGCCTTTACAAAATTTTCATCCTTGAATTCGTGACACAACAGGATGAAAACAATATATTCATATTCAGGATCTTCAATGGGTTCGGCCCGGATATAATCATATACGGTAAACCCGCTGCCTCCCGGGATATTCAGCTCGCAAAGGATGGCCTTCGGTTTATTCCCGGCTTTGAGATACTGGATGGCAGCCTGCGCATCGCGCTTGTGAACGACTGAAACCTCCGGGTGCGCTGCCAGAATTTCAACAGCCTCATCAGCCCCGCCAATGTATAAGATGGAAACAGTATTTTCTCCCATAAGTCAATTGATTACCACTTAACTGCATAATGTATCGGATAGATATTCTTTTTAATTACCTCCTTGAGCTCAACAGGACTGAAGGGTTTCGGAAGAAAATCCTGTGCACCGTACTGGTAACATTTTACCCGGTCTTCACTTCTTTCACCGTTGGCCGAAAGCATCAGCACAGGTGTATGCTTGGTAAAACCACGCTGCCTGAGCGCCTTTAAAAATTCATAGCCGTCCATATTGGGCATCTGGATGTCGCAAATGATCAGGTCGGGGAGGTTGCCTTCGAGCCATTCAAGCGCCTTGTCCCCGTCCTCCTTTGTGACAACTTCATAGTTTTTTGAGAGAAAATTTTCAAGAAGCATCCGGATGGTGTGCTCATCGTCAATGATCAGTATCTTGGGTTTCATAGTAAAAATATTTAACTATTGTTGGTTCGGTATCTTCACTTAACTGGTTTTCATAATGATATAACCGGTAATATCCATTCCTGCGGATGATAATTTCTGCTGGTTCACGATGCAATTTACAAATTTTTACTTCATTTAGTGTTAAAAATATTATTTTAATCATTTACAAAATAAATCACTCATACGATCAGGTGCAACTACCTGGCGGTTGTTTTAACTGCCGGAGTCCAACATAACAATGACAGTCGTGATGTTCTGTTTACCCCCCTTTGTCAAGGAAGCCGGTTTCAATGCAAGAACCTGAATGTCTCGGATGTCCGGCAATGTCATGATTGCCATGTTGGCATAGGCAGGACCCAGATGGATGTGGTTGGCTAATGCAATAATTGTCAGCTTAATATGTAATTTTACCCGACAAGATTGACCCCAAATTGGGAAGAATGCCGGAAAATGGCTTAACTTCGCACTTTAAACGAACAGTATATGCCATTGAAATGCGGAATCATAGGTCTTTCCGGATCCGGGAAAACCACCTTGTTTAATTGTATCTCCAACAACCGTGCGGAAACCCATGCGGCGGCATTTTCGGGGACGAAATCGAACCTTGGGGTGATGAATGTTCCCGATGCACGTTTGCAGGCCATTGACGACATTATCAAGTCGGTCAAGGTTATCCGGACCACCATCGAGATGGTCGACATCCCGGGCCTGACAAAGGGGGGGAGCCAGACGGAAGGCAACAAATTCCTCTCGGATATCCGTAATGTCGATGCTTTGATCCATGTGATCCGTTGTTTTGAAGATCCGCAGCTGCCGCATCCCGAAGGGTCTATCAACGCCGTGCGCGACCGCGAGATTGTCGACCTGGAATTACAGATCAAGGACCTGGAGTCGGTGGACAAGAAGATCGGGAAGATGGAAAAAATGGCCAAGGCCGGTGATAAGGATGCCAAACACGGGCTCGAAGTGCTTCACGTGGTGAAGGATCACCTTGAATCGTTCATGTCGGCCCGAACCGCGCCTGTTTCACAGGATGACCGCCGGTTCATGGAGGATATGTTCCTTTTAAGCGACAAACCGGTGATGTACGTCTGCAACGTGGATGAAGCCTCGGCCGTTAGTGGCAATGACTACACTTCAAGATTTATGGAATCGGTTGCCGATCAGGAAGCCGAAGTGCTTGTGATCGCGGCCAGAATGGAGGCGGAGATCGCCGAACTCGAAACCGAGGAGGACCGCCTGACCTTCCTGGCCGACGCCGGCCTCGCCGAGCCGGGCGTGAACCGGCTGGTGCGTTCGGCATTCCACCTGCTCGACCTGCAGTGCTTTTTTACCGCCGGCCCTAAGGAGATACGCGCCTGGACCATTAAAAAGGGGATGCTGGCGCCCCAGGCGGCCGGAGTGATCCACAGCGACCTCGAACGCGGGTTTATCCGGGCGGAAGTTATGAAATACGACGACTTTATGAAGTACGGTTCGGAACACGCCTGCAAAGAACACGGAAAACTGATGATCGAAGGAAAGAATTACATGGTGGGCGACGGGGATATTTTGCATATCAGGTTTAATGTCTGATTTAAGATTTTCGATATACGATTTACGATTTAAGACGGTTTTTACCGAAATTCAGGATCTCATTGAATACCATTGAAGAAATATTTGCCAGGGCCGTTTTTTCCAGGGAAGACCTGCTCTTCTTGCTTGACAGCAAGGGCCCCGATCGTCTGAGGCTTTTCGAAAAGGCGAAGGAGACCAAAACGGAGCAGGTTGGCCGCAAGGTCTATTTCAGGGGGCTGATTGAATACTCCAATTTCTGTAACAAGAACTGCTTCTATTGCGGCATCCGTGCCGGCAACAGCCGCTATGCCCGTTACCAGATGACCGATGCAGAAGTGCTCGAAGCGGTGGATTATGCCTGGAAAAATGAATATGCCTCCATTGTCATCCAGTCGGGTGAGCGGACCAACAAGGCGTTCGTTTCGAAAATAGAATCGCTGTTAAAGAATATCCATGCGCGTACGGAAGGGCAAATACATGTGACCTTGTCCCTGGGCGAACAAACCCGGGAAACCTACCAGCGGTGGTTTGATGCCGGTGCACACCGATACCTGCTGCGCATCGAAGTGTCGAATCCCTCCCTCTACATGAAACTCCACCCGAACAACAAAACCCATGATTACTACCGGCGCCTGGAAGCGCTTAAGACCCTTAAAAGTATTGGTTTCCAGGTTGGCACCGGCGTGATGATCGGTTTGCCTTTCCAAACCGTGGCAGACCTTGCCGACGACCTGGTTTTTTTCAGGGAGTTCGACATCGACATGGCAGGCATGGGACCCTACATCGAACATGTGGATACCCCCCTTTATCAATACAGCAGCAGCCTTTTACCGCTGAAGGAGCGGTTCGACCTCTCCCTGAAGATGGTGGCCATCCTCCGGATCATGATGAAAGACATCAACATTGCCGCCACCACCGCCATGCAGACCATCGATCCCCAGGGACGTGAAAAGGCGTTGCTCGTGGGTGCAAACGTGATCATGCCCAACCTGACCCCTGTAAAATACCGCCAGGACTACCTGCTCTACGAAAACAAACCCTGCCTGGATGAAGAGGCTGAGGAATGCAAAAGTTGCCTGGAAGCGAGAATCCACATGGCAGGGGATACCATCGGGTATGGCGAATGGGGCGATTCAAAACATTTCGCGGGAAGAGACCGGCAGGCCGGGTTCACTCCAAAAAAAAATGCCCCTTAACCGCGGGGCATTTTTTTTGAAAACAGGAAACCCCGTTAATATATTTTCACGTGCCGGGATTACTTGGAACCCATGGGCAGGACATAACAGACGCCGAAATTGACGCCGGCATAAACATTGTGTGATGCGCTGTAATTTCCGTCCTTGTTGTTCATTCTCCAGTCCGTGCCATTGATGTCGAGGAGGCCGTAAGCCATGGTGACGCCGAAATTGATAAGGAGATGTTTTGCAAGGGTGAAGTCGACGCCAAGGTCGATGCGGCCCATGACATCAAGCGAACTGTAACGGTCGGTGATGGTGCTTTCGCCAATGATGGTTGGTTTGCTCCAGTTACCGGGGACTTTATCTCCGAAAGTAGCTCCATTCTTTGTGTAGGTTTGTTTGGCATTGAGCAGGAAGTTGAACTGCGGGCCGAACATTAAATAGAATTTGGCAACCTCGCCGCCGGTGCGGTACTTGAACATCAGCGGAATCTGGAGATAATGCAGCTGGACCTTGCGGGTATAAACGGTATCGGGTGTCACCTGGGTGTCCTTGGTGAGGTCCTGGCCGATTTTTGCGTAACCAACTTCCAGCTTCAGACCGATGTGTTTGTTGAAGTCAAAACCAACATTGACATTACCCGATCCTCCAATGGTGATGTTTTTATAATCCATGTTGAATTTCAGACCATAATTGGATACGTTGGTAATCCAGGAACTGAGGCCGGTTCCGCCGACGCCGAAATAAAGTTGCTGCTGGGCCATCAGCGGGCCTGCAGAAAGAAGTAATGCAAAAAGAATGATGGATACTGTTTTTTTCATAGGTCGTTCGTTTTTGTTGATTTTGTGCAAACTTAGGAATTTTTTGAAATTGTTTCACCGTTTAAGCAATTTCAGCGACATATTTAGACCGATTACCGGGTTGTCCATATTTATTTTCGAGGGTCCCTCCCGGAGGGAACCGTTATATTTGATAAAAACGGGGTTGACCATGTTGGAACGGGCAGCCGTTGAAAACAGGGTGTCACCCTCCTCCGAAAGGGTGTACCACGATTTGAGGGATCCTGCCTTGCCACCATAAATCCGGCGCCTGGTCGTGGTTTGCCGGCAGGTTTTCGTGATCCTTAATGGCGAGACTCCCGTGAGAAGGGTAAAATCGCTTTCGAGTATGTTCAGCAATGCTTTTTTGTTCAGCGGGCCGAAACAGGAAATTACTTGATCACCCCCGGGTTTCAGTTCCAGGTCAAAATAGGTCATGCCGATCTCACTGGCAAAAACAATCCTCGTGGCGACATCCTGGCGTCCCTTACCGGCTGGTTGCCGGGAACCCATCGACGCCCCGGCGCGTGTGGAATCCGCAACGGTATCCATCCGTTTGATCATCAGCAGACCGGTGAGGTGGTGACCTTTTATGTCCAGCGTGGCCCTGAACAGGCTGTTGGTCATGGTGATCCCCGGCTGCAGCCACTGCTGATCAGGCGCAACTGTCATTTCCTGCTCCAGGTGAGATGGCCTGATGGAGACACAACCGGCAAAAACCGGCAGCAGCAACAGCTTAAGGAACAAGGAATTTTGCATCATCAACTGGCTGGTTTATTTTTCGGTCGGTAAACGTGATCCGGGTATAATCGCCTCCGGGTTCCATGATCTCAACTTTTATTACGGCATAATCCCTGCGGTCGAAAGAAATCAGGATCTCCGACACGGCATTCTTCAGTCCTGGCGACAGCGTCTTCAGTTTCACGATCCAGCTAGCGGCATTCGAAGAATATTCAGCGCTGAAATTTTTCTCATCCGACAGCAGGGTTCCGCGGATGCTCCCGAGGATGATCCGGTTGATCTCCCTGAAAATCCTGTTGGACTGGATGTTGAACGTGTTTACCTTGTTATCGTCCTTCACCGTGATTTGGTCGCCCCGGATGATGATCAGGTAGGCATAGGGCTGAACATATTCCCAGCGGAGCATCCGATCCTTTTTAAAATAGAATTTCCCTTTTGAGATGATCTTCTCCCTGATCATGCTGAGCTCCTTGACCTGTGAAAAATCGCTCGAAATGGTCTGTGTGCGTTGCGCCGCAAGGTTGATCCCCGATTTCACGCTTTCGATGACGGCACGATCCGTAACCTGGTCTTGCGACCTCGACCCTTTGGGAATCACCATCAGCAACGAGGCGATCAAAATAAAAACAAGAGACGGCCGGCTTGATCCGGCGAAAAAGACCGGGATGATCCGCGAACCCGGCATGACGGAGCAGTTATGCATAGGCTTCGGTATTTAACAGTTTGTCCAGTGCTGCAATTGAATAACCTGCGTGGAAGATGGCCGTGATCAGTTCATCAAGGTGATCCCGGGTAAAAGGCGTATGATCATGCAGCAGGATAACAACTCCCGGCTTCAGGCGGCTGATGATGCGCCTCATGGTTTTCTCAGGAGTCCGGTTCATGGTATCAAATGACCTTACTGACCAGCAAACGGTTTGTCTGTTGACTGTTTTCACGGCCCCTGCCACCATCGGGTTGATCACCCCGTAAGGTGGGCGGAAGAAGAGGGGAGTCCTGCCGGTAATGCCTGAAATGAGTTTGTCTGTCCGTTCGAGTTCAAGCGCAATACGGCGGGTCGGGAACAGGTCAATGAAAGGGGAGTGGCTGAATGTGTGATTCCCGAGAAGATGACCTTCGCCCGCAATCCGTTTCGCAAGCGACGGGTGCGCCGCCACGTTCCTGCCCTTGCAGAAAAAGGTGCCGCTTACCCCGTGCCGTTTCAAAACATCGAGCACCAGTTCGGTATTCCCCGGAACCGGGCCATCGTCGAAGGTGAGTGCAATCGTTTTTTCAAGGGTATTCCCGCGGGTTAATACGGGAAGATAAAAACCGGAAGCCGGGAAGAATGCTAATACCAGCGTGATAACTGAATAGAAAATGAAAAGGATCAATGCTGCGAGAGGCAGGGAGATGCCTGCCAGTGAATGAGGTTTGCTCCACAGGAAAAAATTCACGAGCAGGCAAACCAGAATAAGGGCGAAAAATATCACGGTTACCTGTCGGAAAGAAACCATTTACGGACGGCTTAGGAGGATGAAAGCGTGGTTATTCTCCCGGAAATGGTTGTAAATGAGCACATGTTCGATGCTGCCAGGCGCGTGGTTCAACATGGTGACGGGAGGAACATGCTGTCTTTTAATGATCTTCGATCCAAGCCACATCGCAAACGAAGATGCGGTGTGATATTCCCCGCAGAGATGCTTGTAAAAAGCCTGGGGAACACCGTCGAACTCAGATCGTGCAAGGTCGCGGTAAATTCGGTCGTGACGGGGATCGCCGTTCAATCCCAGGAGCACCACGCTGATGTCGCCGGCGGTAAGCCCGAAGGTGCCGAGAAATGAATGCAGCCTGTTACGGATTTCCTGCAGCGATTCCGGGCGCAGCATGGTGGCAATGCCGCGCAGTTCGGCATAGGTGTTCGGCACCTGTTGATTTTCAAGAAAAAAGAAGGATGCTCCTTCACCGGCTATGGAACCGCGCCGGGGGTCGTTCAGGAGGCCGGTGGTGCCGACAAGTTTTTGTTTCCAGTAGCCCATGCGTGAGGTGATTGCAAAGGAATGGTTTGTCAGTTCATCTGTCGCGCCGGCAAGTACATTGGAAACGGCACCTGTCTGCAACTGGGTCATGGCGTCGATAAGGGCGCTTTCAAAGGAGATCCCCCGGTGTACATAGGTGAAATTGTACCCGTGGCATTTCAGCAGCAGGGCGATTTGTCCGGCCACCGTATTGTGGGTGCTCTGGATGAAGGAGGTCGGGGTAAGAAATTCTTCCCTGTTGACGATCATAGAGGTGAGAAACTTTTCGGTATCCTCCACGCATCCGAGCCCGGTGCCAGTGATAATCATTTCGGGTATGATTTCTAGGGCAACCCCGGAGCCATCACCGGTCCCTGCATCTTTCAAACAGCATTTTGATGCGGCGACTCCCATTTTGATGACCCGGCCCATCCGCCTGATCATTTCGGCAGGGATGAATTCCCGGTAAACCGGTTCCACGCACCTTAGACGGTTTGATACGGGAATAACCGGGTTTTCCAGAAAAAGGGCGGTGTCGAAGGTCTCCTGAGGAGAGATGATGCCCGTACCGTTGATGTAGACATGGGTCATTGGATGCCGGGTTTTGAAAGGATAACCGAGGAATTGTTCCCCCCGAATCCGAAGGAATTGGATAATATGTGATTAAGGGTAAGGCCTTGTTGCAGCTTGCTGACAGGCTGTATGTTAAGCTCCTTCATCGGAACTGAAAAATTAAGGTTCGGAAAGATCATCCCGTGCTGCAGGGAAAGGATGGAGATCACAGCCTCAACGGCCCCGGCGGCACCGAGGGTGTGGCCCGTAAATCCTTTCGTTGAACTGAAAGGCGGAACCCGGTTGCCAAAAAGCCGTTCAAGGGCAACCCCTTCGGAGAGATCGTTGTTTTGCGTGCCGGTTCCGTGAACGTTGATGTAATCAATGCCGGCGGCATCGAGCCCGCTCATGGAAAGCGCCTTCGACATGGCAAGGTAGGCGCCTGTGCCTTCCGGTGAAGAGGCGGTTTGATGGTAGGCATCATTTGCATTGCCATATCCCGATACGATGGCAAGGATGCGGGCACCTCTTTTAATTGCCGCCTCCTCCGATTCGAGCACCAGGAATGCAGCACCTTCACCAAGCGTCAGGCCTGCACGGTTTTCATCAAATGGCCGGCATCCGTTTTTATCGAGGATCATCAGCGTATTAAAACCGTTCAGGGTGAATTTCGTGACCGAATCATTTCCACCGGCAACCACGCGGTCGAGCTGCCCCGATTTGATGAGGTTCGATGCGAGCATTATGGCGTTAACCGACGAAGAACACGCGGTGCTGAGGGTGGTTACAAAATCCGCGATTCCCAGGTGCAGTGCAATCCGCTCGGTGCTGTCGCCGCAGTCGTGGTTGACAACGTCTCTCAGCCGGCCCCTTTTCGGATCCGCCAGGTATTCGGAGAAAAAATTTTCAGTACGGTCCATCCCCCCCACGGTAGTAGCCGATATCAGCCCGGTGCGGTATTCCCGGATATCTTCAATCCCGGCCGACCTCACCGATTCGGCAGCAGCGATCATGCCAAGGAGGGCCGTACGTGTGTAACAGGTTTGCCCGGCAACACCGGCAGCCTCCATCAGCGCTCCGGTCGTCATTGCGACTTCCGCCATCGGGATAATCCCCCGTAGTAAGGTTTTCAGGAGCGAAATCTCACCGATGCCCGTCCTAGAATACATCAGGGAATCCAACGTACCGGGGACATTGTTTCCAATGGCACAGATAATTCCGGTCCCCGTTATGCAAACCCGTTTTGTCATTTTTTACTGTAACAGTTTTGCGCAAAATTAAGAGAATATCCCGTCATAATCGAGCCCTGTTGCAAGTTTTTAATACTGTCCTTGATTTTAATGTTTTTTCATGTATATTTACCGTCGCCATGATGAAGGATCAGGACAAGACAAAGGATCAGCTTTTATCTGAATTAAAGAATCTGCAGAAAGAACTGGCAGCAGCAACAGCATTTTACGAAAATGAAATTGCAGGATTCAGGGAGGCGGAACAGACCCTGCGCCTGATGCAGTTTTCAATTGAACACATGGCCGACGCGGTTTTATGGCTTAATGCCGATGGCAGGATTGAATACTGCAACAAAGCCTCGTGCAATCTGCTGGGTTATGAAACAGATAAACTGGTCGGTCTTTCCATTGATGAAGTGGCGGCCGGTTACCAGATGTCATATTGGAACCTGCACTGGGAATCACTGAGAAGATCCGGATCGATGCGCTTTGAAAGTACATATAAAACCCTGGCCGGGAACCTGGTGCCTGTTGAGATTATTGCCAATTTCATGGTTTATGGTGCCAGGGAATTTAACTGTGCATTCATACGCGATATTTCCGAGCGAAGGCAGGCGGAGCAGGAAATCCTTGATTCCGAGGCAAGGTACCATGACTTGTATGAACATGCCCCCGACATGTACCTTTCTGTAGACCCGGCTACGGGAACCATCATCCAATGCAATCAAACCACGGCAGTAAAGACTGGTTACGGCAAATCGGAACTTATCGGACGGCCGGTCATTGAAATGTATCATCCGGACTGCCGTGAACTTGCGCTGCACGCCTTTGAAGAGTTTAAAATTTCCGGGCAGATGAACAACATGGAGTTCCAGATTTGCCGCAAGGACGGGAGCTTACTGGATGTGAGCCTGAATGTCACGGCCGTACGCGACAAGAAAGGAAACATCGTTGCCAGCCGGTCGAGCTGGCGGGATATCACTGAAAACAAACTTGCCAAAGAAGAGCTCCGCAACAGTGAAGCAAGGTTCCGGAGTTATTTTGAACTACCGCTCACCGGGCGTGCCATTTCATCTCCCCTGGGCAGCTGGCTCGAGGTGAACACAACGCTGGCAGGCATGCTCGGGTACAGCAAGGGTGAGCTGAAAGGGAAAACATGGTTTGAACTGACCCATCCCGCCGACCTTGAAAAAGAGCTGGTGCAATACAAAAGGGTGCTTTACGATGAAATTGACGGCTATAATCTTGAGAAACGTTTTGTGCGTAAAGATGGCGGCATTGTGAGCACCCACCTGGAAATACAATGCCTTCGCAAGAACGACCGGTCGGTCGACTATTTCATATCCCTGGTCTTCGATATTTCCGAACGCATCAAGGCAGAGGCCGAGATCAGGCAGAAAAACGAAGAACTGGTAAGGCTTGTTGCAGAAAAAGACAAATTTTTCTCAATTATTGCCCACGACCTCCGCAGTCCGTTCAATTCTTTCCTGGGGTTTACCCAGCTCATGGATGAAGACCTCGGCACCATGCGTTTTGATGAGATCCAGAAGATTGCGGTGATTCTGCGTAAGTCCGCCATCAACCTCTACAACCTGCTTGAAAACCTCCTGACGTGGTCACGCATCGAGCGGGGGGTAACCGGGTTTGACCCCTGCCTGATCCCGTTGAAGCAGAAAATTCTTGAAAGCCTGCCATCGGTCCTTGAAACCGCCAGGAAAAAGGGCATCATCATCAGTGATGACATTCCTGAAAATATCACGGTTTTCGCCGATGACAACATGTTACACGGCATCATCCGGAACCTGTCGTACAATGCTGTCAAATTTACCCATGCAGGAGGGACGATCAATATCTCGGCAAAGCCTTCCGGTGGGAGTTTTATCGAGGTTTCCATCAAGGATTCCGGCATCGGGATGAGCATGGAAATGATCAATAAGCTTTTCAGGATTGACAACCAGACCTCCCGGAGGGGAACCGAAGGTGAACCGAGTTCAGGCCTCGGGCTGATCATCTGCAAGGATTTCATTGAAAGAAATGGCGGCCGGATCTGGGTCCACAGCGAGGAGGGAAAAGGAAGTACCTTCAGCTTTACGATCCCGTCGCAGGATACACCCGGTCTGCCATGGAGACAATCCTCCGCGGGAGACGCCCCGATTGTTTGAATTATCCCCTGACCAGCATAAAAGAATGGTTGATATTCCTGTAATGGTTGTAAACCAGGATGTTTTTCAGGCCTGCCGGGCTGACCTTGTTGAGGCGCAGAATTTCAGGATAAACCTGGTTTTTCAGGATTCCGGAGGCAATGTATAATCCGAAACCCGTGGCAGTGTGATATTCGCCGCACAGATGCTTGTACCATGCCCAGGATTTCCCCGGAAAGAATTTTCCCGCAAAGTCCGTGTAGACGGGATCCTGGTCACTGTCGCCGTTGATCCCGAGCAGGAGCAGGTCGATATCCTGCAAGCCCAGGTTATGACGGCTTAAAAATTCATGGATGAACACTTCAGGATTGAATGAATTCCGGATGTTGATGCAGGTTGCAACATCCGAAAGTTCAGCATAGGTTGAAACGTTTCTTTTCCCGCCAAGGACGAAAAATGCAGCCCCTTCGCCCGCCAGTGCGCCCGGGGTTTTTTCCACCAGCAGTTTGAGGTTGTTGACTGCCGACATTTTCCACTGCCCGATCCTGCGGGTAATCACCAGGTGGTTCATGGTCATCTCGTCGATCGCACCTGCCAGGATGTCTGCATCGGGCTTTTCCTCCATATGCAGGAACGCGTCGGTCAGCCCGGTTTCGAAGGAGAAAGTGCGGTGTACATAGGTGGAGTTGTAATTATGGCATTTGAGCTGGATCGCAACCTGTGAACTGATGGTATTGTAGGTTGACTGGATGAAAGGGGTAGGGTTCAGGAATTTCTCCTCCCGGGTGATCTCCCCCAGGATTTTTTCGGTGTCCTCAACACTGCCCAGACCGGTACCGGTGATGATGGCGTCAGGCATGGTGCATCCTGCATCAGCCATGCTCATCCTGGCCGCTGCGATACCCATTTTTATCAGCCTGCTCATGCGGCGCGACTGGATCGGCTCGATATAGTCCCTGTAAACCGGTTCGATGCACCTGAGGTACTCAGCAGTATATTCCATGACCTCAGGGAGGAACTCCCTTGAAACCATCGTCTTCTGCGGGGAAATGATGCCGATGCCGTTGATATATAACATATAAATGAATTATGTAATGCAGGTAATGCAGCTAATGAAAACAATGAGTTTAGTCATGGGTTTCTGTGTGATTCAATAAAGATCATCAGGTTTGTCTTAAAACAGACCGGTATTTTGCATTTTTTTTCAATTCCGGCAAATCATAAATTTCTCGACGACCGCAATTTCAACTGGTCATTCATTAACCGCATTATCTGCATTATCTGCATTATTTGCATTAACTTTTTTAAAGATGAGTGAAGTGTCGTTTCCCCCGAAACCGAACGAATTCGACATAACGGCATTCACCGGAACCATCGTGACCAGCTTTTCAACCGGTGAAAAACTCAGTTCATGGATGCGCTCGTTAAAGTTCAGGTTGGGCCAGATCACCTGGTACTGAAGGCAGAATATTGAAAAGATCGCCTCCATGGCGCCGGCAGCGCTGGTGGTATGTCCGGTGAAGGGTTTTGTCGAACTGACCATCGGGATCCGGTCACCGAAAAGCCTTTCGATGGCCTTCCCTTCGGAAAGATCGTTGTTGTCGGTCCCTGTTCCGTGTGCGTTGATATAACTGATGTCCCGCGATGCAAGGCCGCTGATCTCCAGGGCGATCTTCATGGCAAGGTAGGCACCAAGTCCGTCGGGAGAGGAGGCGGTCTGGTGAAATGCTTCGCAGGTATTACCCCATCCGGCCAGTTCGCATATAGGGGAATTTCCGGTTTCAAGCAGGCAATCCTCCGATTCAAGGACAAGGTATGCTGCGCCTTCGCCGAGGTTTATCCCGGCACGATGCTGATCGAAAGGTTTACAGGGCGCTTTGTCAAGTATCTTCAGGGCGTTGAAGCCGTTGAGGTGGAACTTCGTGAGTGACTCGCATCCCCCGGCCAGCACCCTGTCGAGCCTGCCGCTCCTGATCATCCGGGCACCCAGCATAAGTGCATTTGCAGCCGAAGAACAGGCGGTACTGATGGTTGTCACAAAATCAACGATCCCGAGCATCGAGGCTATTTTCTCGGTACTGTCGGCGCATTCGTACGAATCGATGTAAATATTCCGGGTATCGTTGGTCAGGAAATCGTTGTAAAAAAGTTCGCAGCGGTCCATGCCGCCAACGGTTGTGGCGGAAATCAGGCCTGTCTTCAACCCGGTATGGGAATCCAGCCGGCCGCAGGCAGCTGCCTCCTGTGCCGCAATGATGCCAAGAAGGGAATTTCTCGAATAGCCTTCAACGGGCAACAATCCAGCAAGTCCGAAAAGCTCCCGGTGTGATTTGGGAACTTCTCCAACCATCAATTCATCGCGCAGGGAGGTTTCTATCTGTTTGGGAACTCCGGTCCCCGGCCTTGACTGCAACAATGATGAAAGATTCTCCCGGATATTATTACCAATACAGGAAATAAGGCCATAACCGGTAACAAAGATCCGCTGGGGCATCGGGAATCACTTTTGGTGCTCCGTGATGTATTCAGCCATGGTACGGATTGAATGAAATATTTTCTTGCCGTCCTTGGGGTCTTCAATTTTAATCCCGTAGTTTTTCTCCAGCAGTACGATCAGCTCGAGGGCATCAATAGAGTCAAGTCCAAGCCCTTCACCGAAGAGCGAAGCATCGGGGTTGATATCCTCCGGGGTGATTTCTTCAAGGTTCAATTGTGCGATAACCTCTTTTTTCAGTTTTTCGATTAATTCCTCCATTTTACCGGTCAGTTATGTGACATTATTACGTTCATATTTTCGGCACTGAACAACAGGGGCCTGTAACTTTGCCCCGCTTCAGAATTCGTGAAGCCGGCCCTGGTAACCCAGACCGTCATTGCATTGAAGATGTCCCCGTTCAATTCGGTCCAGCCGCATAAACAGGCATCCACCCTGCCGTTTTCAAACAATTCGCCCACATAGTCATGGAGCAACCTGGCATTGAAAGATTCAGAGATCAGGAAGACGTTTTCGCCTTTAAAGTGATTTTTGATACAGATCTCCCCGATGACTATGTTTGGCAAAGTATAGACAAAAACCGATGGACTTGGAAAGTAGCCGTTGCGGTCTTTGATGGTTTCATTATGTGCAATATCCGTCACCAGGCTTGAACTTGCGTTCGACAAAACCACACCAATGGCGCCGGAATCCAGCCCTTCTGTCGAAGTCTCCTTTAAAACCAGTTCTGCAGCGACGAATCCCAGTTTGCTGATGGCATCCATCTTGTAAAATTTCGGATAGTTTATCTGGCCCTGCTGGTAAACTGCTTTTATAAAGTCTGCAAATTTAAGAATATTTTCCTGATAAAAAACGAGCCGGTCGTTCACTACAACGCGGTTATCGCGTACCAGGCAATAGGAGGTGATATAAAGGTCCATGTCAGTTTTTATGGTATATGATGGCTGCATTGCATCCGCCGAACCCTGACGCGGTTTTAAGGCACATACTGATCTCTTTCCGCAGGTTCTGTGCGAGTATGCTGATCGGGGAGGGTACACCGGGGGTATCAAAGCCGGCAGAACGGTATAGCAGATTGTTCCTGAGCGATGAAACCGCGGCAATGGATTCGATGAGTCCGGCGGCACCCAGGGTATGCCCCCAGTAGCCTTTGAAACTATTGACTGGAACCGCGAGCAGCCCGCAAAGTTCAATGGCCTTCGATTCCATCTCGTCATTGAAAGGGGTGGCCGTGCCATGGGCCGAAATATAGTCTGCCTCCGACAGGCTGAACCCACCTTCGGCCAGGGCGCGCCGCATTGCTTCGGCCAGTTCCGCGCCGGTCCTTGAAGGTCCCGAGATATGGTTGGCGTCGTTTGTCGTTGCTGCGCCCGCAATCCTGATCCGGGGTTCGGGAGATGACCCAGGGTTCACCGAGAGCAGCATGGTGCCGCAACCCTCCCCGAGCGAAAGGCCCGTGCGGTTAAGGTCGAACGGCTTGCAGGGCACCGGGCTGAGGGCCTGGAAGGACTGGAATCCTGAAATGACAAATTCCGAGGCGATATCCCCGCCGGTTACAATGGCATGGTCAAACGCGCCCGATTGCAGGTAACGACTGGCAGTCATTACCGCCACCACGCCCGAGACGCATGCGTTGGAGATAATCACTGGGGTATTTGCAAACCCGAAAAAATGCTGAATGGTGCGGCCCAGTTCCCACAGGTAGATCCGTTTATGGTTGAACAGGGTTTTATACCGGTTTTCGAGCAGGTTGATGTTTCCCTTGGTTGTGGAGATCACGAAAAGGGTCGCGGGGTCTCCGGGTTTCACCGGTTGATTTTCAAGGGCATCGTAAACGGAGAGAATCATGAATTTCTCCAGGCGGGTAAATGAGTCGACGGGCAACGGCTTATGGAGCGCTGAAAGTATTTCTGAGAACCTGGCATTGAGCCTTTTTGTATCGACAAGAGAAAGTTGAACCGGGGAGGGATAGAGGCCGGGATCAGTCACTTCCCTGATACCGATGACTCCCCGTTCAATGGCAGCCATGTTCTCGGCAGTTGTAAAACCCAGGGAGGTGATGATATTGTCGTTCAGGATGTAAACCGGTTTCATGCCACAGCAGTTATATGCTCCATTTTTTTTTCCAGTTATTGAAAAATTCGGGTGCGGTAAGTAATAATTCACCCTGCGGCGTCAGGAAGACCTGGATGGTGGAACCGGTTGCCGCAATTTCCATATCCCTTTTTCGGTAGATCGTGTATTCAAATACGATCTTGGCTGCATCGGCCGGGATATAGCGTGTTTCAACAATAGCAGTGTCGCCGTATTCAAGAGGCCGCTTGTAATCGCAGTTTATCTTGACCAGCGGGATCATTACATCGTGTTTGTAGACATCCAGGTAGCCCAGGTTGTATTTAAGACCGAAGGATTCCCGCCCGTCTTCAAAATATTTCAGGTAATTGCCGTGCCATACGATCCGCATGGAGTCGACCTCGGAGAACCTGACCATAATTTCCTTCCTGTCTGAAAGTTCCATAGTTAACTGTTCCCGGGATTTTTAAATTTATGAAACAGGGCGGTTACCAGCACCGTAAAAATAAAAAAGAGGACCAGCCTGGTTATCTCTGGTGCGACTTGCATGAGGTTTCCCCCGCGCAGGAAAATGTTGTAATAACCGGTAATTGCCCAGTTGAGCGGACTGACCGTTGAAAAAGTCCGCATGAAAGGGGGCATGAGGTAGATCGGGACCCAGAGCCCGCCTATGGCGGCAAGCATGATGACAGAGATTGAACCGAATGCAGCCGCCTGCTGGTGTGTTCTTGCTATGGTTCCAACCATCAGGCCGTATCCTACCGAGGCCATTGAAACCACAAGTGTCATGAAGAAGAGCGCAATAAGGTTGTTTCCGAAAACCAGCGTCGGCATGCCGAACAGGGGGAGCAGGTACACCCCGGCGAGCAGCATGGCAGCAGTTTGTAGCATGCAAACCACCAGGTACACGCCCACTTTCCCCAACAGGAGGGTCATATAGGGTACGGGCATGGTGAGCAGCCTGAAAAGGCTGCCTCCTTCGCGCTCCTGGATAAGGCTTTGCGTGAGGGGAATGACAATGAAGAACATGGCAAAAATGGTCCAGGCTGGAACATTATGCTGTGTAGTGTTGGGAATGATCTCAACTTCGCGGTAGGAGGGAAACACCTCCCTGAAGCTCAGTACATCACGGAATGCGGCGTTTGATGGCTTGTACATCGGCATTTGGACCGCCATTTCCTGGTTGAAGGTGTTGAAGGTCCATTCCGACTGGGTCCTGTAATAATTTTCGCGGACCGAACTGACCATTGCATTTTTAAAGGTTTTTTTAACCGTCGGGTCGAAATAGATGGTCACATTCACCGAATCCTTCAGGGTTATGGAATTGACGAGGGAAGGATTCCCAAACCCGAAGCCGGCAAGCACCTTGGCTACCGACAGGCGCACGTTGGCGCGCATGCAGCGCGTGGCTCCTTCGGGAACCACGATGGCAATCAGGTAATCCCCCTTTTTGACTGCCTCCCTTGCAACGGACTCGGTGATGGGTTTGTGGTTCAGGCTGTCGATGATCTCAAAGGAGCCCGATTGCCGGAACCCTTTGCGTATCGTGACCCCGAGGCTGTCAAGGTCGTTGTTTACAAACAGCACCTGAACCATCGGATCCTTTTTTAACGAATTCCAGCCGAATTCCTGCATCAGCGAGGAGATGATGATGAGCACAACCGGCATGAGAAACAACATCGTAAGTCCTGCCTTATCGCGAATAAGTAAAAGCACCTCTTTACGGCAAACGGAAAAATACTTCTTCATCATCAGTCCCTCATGTCCTTCCCTGTGAAATGAATAAAGATATTTTCAAGGTTTTTAAACTCGGGATGAAGTACCAGCAACTCTTTCGGGTTGCCCAGGGTAACGATTCTGCCACGGTCGATGATGGCTACCCTGGTACACAGGTGTTCCGCCTCTTCCATGTAATGGGAGGTGTATATGATCGTAACTCCCTTGCGGTTGAGTTCCTTCAGGTATTCGAGGATCACCACGCGTGATTGCACGTCGATGCCCACGGTAGGTTCGTCGAGGATGATGACCTTGGGGTGGTGAAGCAGCCCTGCGATCAGGTTGACCCTGCGTTTCATGCCGCCTGAATATTTGTTTACCAGTTTGTCGGCATGTTTTTCAAGCCCGAATTCCCCGAGATAATGATTGATCCTGTCGCGCAACTGTGAACCGTACATCCCGTACATGTTCCCGAAAAAGGTAAGGTTTTCGCGGCCCGTCAGGGTTGGATAGAGGGCGATATCCTGTGGGACGACCCCGATGATCTGTTTGATCTTCGCGGGTTCCGCGTGGCTGTCGTGCCCATCGATCGTAACACTGCCTTTTGTCGGGGCAAACAGTCCGCACAGGATGGAGATGGTCGTGGTCTTGCCTGCGCCGTTGGGTCCGAGCAACCCGAAGATCTCATTTTGGAAAATGTCCAGCGAGATCGCATTGATCGCTGGCTCGTCGGCACCCTTGTAAATTTTGGTCAGTTCCCTGATTTCAATGATGGGTTTTTCTGACATCAGAATTTTATTTTTTTAAGTTTCTGGTAGACCTTCTCCTCGTCATTGGCAATTTCGAGCAGTTTTTCCGACAGTGTGCCGTAATCCTCTTCGGGTTTGGCGCGGTTTTTACAGTTCCTTGCCCCCATATAGGTGAACTCACGCCATTTGTTGGCGGTTTTCCCCATCATGTCCGACGCCTCAAGCAACTCCTGGTGACCCCCGAACAATTCGCCGGCCTCCTTAAGGAAAGCCCCGTAAATATAACGGAATCCTGCGCCACCGGTACCAAAATCCTCGGCCATGCGAAGGATCTGTCCAAGATAGAAGGAAGCGGTATCGTTGCCGTGTTTCTTAGGCCATTTACGTATATCGCGGGCCATCCAGCGCAACCCCTTCACCCCGATGAGCGGGAAAGGAATCCCGATCATTTCGTAAACGGTTTTTTTAATTCCAAGAATGATGGCCGGTTTCAGGTCAACGGGATTTTCGATGGCATGGTTGATCCAGTACATCTTACCCTGCGGTGCGAAGGCCCCTTTGGCATACCTCACCCGTACAAGGTCGTCGTAAGTGATCAGCTGCGGAAATTCCAACACCGTATCGCTTACGTGGTACATGTTGCCCTCTTTACCGAATACCACAAGGTTGTGCATGTTGTAATGCATGCGGTATTCGGGCGGGAAGAAGGTCAGCTGGAAGACGCCGACCTGGCAGCCTGTGGGGATTCCCTGTGCGAGGTTTCGGTCAAGCATCTCCATGGCCTCTTTCGGGTCCTTGATCTTTTTCACCACCGTCGCCTCGATCCCCATGTAGGAGGTCGACCGCCTGAAGACTGTGTTTGGCAGGTTTCTGAAGGAGATCATGGGGGCAAACTGTATCTTGAGAAAGGGGATGTAACTGAAATACAATCCGTTTCCAATGCCAAAGGCCATGGGCTCCGATATTTCCAGCCCGTTGAATTTAAAAAGGTTCGAAGTTGCCCCGCTTTCGCAGTGTCCGGCCTGGCGGTGCGTATAATTAATGATTGTTTTCGTGGTTTCCATACAGATAATGTTGATTAATCGACTTTTTTGAGTTGTTCGGTGGTAATGTTAAAGGCATCTGCATATTTCTGCAGCGTTTTTTCGTTCAGACGTTTAAAAAAACCGGGTTTCAGGTGCAATTTCACGCGCCAGAGCGCAACCCCGGCCATCATCGAGAGGTTCAGCGGGTCAAGCAGGTTTTTTTCCATGTAATAGACCACCGGGCTTACCTTGCCCGAGATCACCAGCTGACGGGCGCTCTCAATCCGCTCCCTGAATAGGTCCCAGGCCTGCTGAAGGACCAGCCGGTCGGCTTCCCCGTGATAACCCACTGTCTTTTCAAATGCGCCGCCATCCTGGTATGAATACGAAAGTTCCCTGAACTGACCGTATGCCTTGTCTTTATAAACCGGATTCTGATTTGCTTCCATAATATATATTCTGGTTCATTAATAATTTGGGTTGACAAGATATGAAAATCCTTTGTAACAGGGGAGCGAATTTTTACATTCGCGGGCCCCGGTTTTTAATCATTTACCTGTTTCACCAGGAATATTTTTAACTCGCATGAGGCGAGGAGCTGGTTTCCAATGAAAATTTCACCCCTGACAATAGAACTGTCGAACACCTGGTGCATCATGGTAATCCGGGTGACAATCTCCTGTCCGGCCTTTGGCAATGCAATGATTTTCAGGTTCCTGATGCCGCCGATAAAACCGACCGGCGGCTCCCCGGTTTGGTCCGCTGCCTTTGAACAGATGCCTGCGGCTGCGGTCTGCGCCATGTTTTCAATCAGCCCGGCTTCGCGGAATTCGCCGTTTTCACAAAAAATATTATCCTCACTGACCGTGAAGGATGTGGTCGTTTGGCCTGCACCGGCTTCAATCAACCGGCCGACCATCACCATGGGCGGTTTCTGCGGAATATTTATTTCTTCAGGTAATGCCATAAGGATCCTTTTTTGTTTTTTTTCCTCATGCGTTTTGCTATAAGGCCGAAATCCTCGTCAGGAAAGACCCACCGCCGGCCGGTTTTTTCCGCGCGCTCCTTCAGCGTGTCGTAGCGAATCCCGGGTGCCATATAGTAAACCGGTTCGAGCAGGTCGTCCATCACGTCAACAACTCCTTCACTGATTGCAATTTTATGAAGAACAGTACCCGGGTAAATCCGCATGCCGACATAGGGAAAGAAGACCGTGTTTTCGATTCTCCTGGAATTTTCAAAACTTTCATTAATGGTCTCTTCGGTTTCCCCATGCCCGCCGATGATCATGAAATGACAGAAATAGATACCCGTCTCGTTGCAATGGTTTGAAATACGGACTACATCTTCGACAGTGAAATGTTTTCCATAATTTTTCAGGGTTCTGTCCGAAAGCGATTCCGTCCCGAATTCGATGTGCGTCAGACCGGCCTCCGCATAAAGTTTAAGCTGCCCGAGGGTAAGGTTATGGGGCGAAAAATAGGCTCCCCACCGGAGCGGGAGTTTCGCGGCGATCATCTGCCTCGCGAGCTCGTCGTTGAAGGGATTGCTGATATTGAATACCGAATCGGTGAAGAAAACGTTGTCTATTTTGTGGCGCTCAATCAGTGTTTTGAGGGTATGGATGATCTTGCCCGGGTCGAGGGTGCGCACGTTGTGCCCCTCAATGAGCGGGTAGGTGCAGTAAATGCAGTTGTAGGGACAGCCCCGCTTGGTCTGTATGTTGACCATCCCTGCCTTGTCCCAGTAAAAATCAAGCAGGTCATCATCAAAGGTTAGGTCGGGTGTTTTGATAAACAGCTTCCTGTCATTAACAACGATTTTATTTCCCTGCCGGTAGACAAGTCCTTCAATGTTAAGATCGGGGGAGCCGGCATCGAGGCTGCTAAGCAGCTGAAACAAACTTTCTTCACCCTCCCCTTTGATTCCATATTCGGGCTGTATGAAAGAAAAAAGCTCACGTGGGTAGATGGAGAAAGCTGATCCGCCGATAATGAGGGGCACCGTCACACTCCGCCTGATCAATCCGGCGATCTCTTTGTAACCCCCGATGAAACTTTCACGGCTTAATGAACTTACATCGTCGATATTCCTGAGGGAGAGCGCGATATAATCGGGCTGCCAATCTGTCAGGCAGGTGGATAAGGATTCGGGGGTTTGGATGTTGAAATCAAAAATCCTTATCTCGTATCCGGGCAGGTGTTCCTTCAGATAGGCAACCAGGTATGCAATTCCAAGAGGGTAGACCGGGTAAGGGTTTGTGAATCTGTTGGCGGATATAAATAACAGTTTCTTCCTGTGCATATCAGTATTCGGGTTCCCTTCTTTGATTTATGATAAAACCTGTAAATGAACGCCAGGTATCAGTTCCTGTTGACGCGTGCAATAATGTACTGATAAAAATCGTCCAGTGATTTTACTTCGGCCATCTCCTCTGCCTTCATCTTAAAGCCGAAATTATTTTCAATGATGACGAACAGGTCGACAAAGTCAAGGCTGTCGATCCCAAGATCCTTTTTCAGATCGGCCGCAGGACTGATCTGGTTTTCATCTATTTCTATCTCGTCGATCAGGAGCTGGTTTACCTTCCTGATAATTTCATCGTTTTGCATCATCGTGGTTCGTTAACGATGCAAAAATAGGCATTTTAATTAAAAAATAAAGGATTATGCTTTCCGGATGACCAGCGAAGAGTTTGTCCCCCCGAATCCAAAGGAATTTGACAGGAATGTGCCTATCTGGAAAGGGGTTGTCCGGGTGGCGATATTCAGCTTTTCCGAGTCCGCATCGGGGTTGACCAGGTTGATGTTCGGGGCTACAAACCCGTTGTTCATCATCAGGGTGGAATAGACCACTTCGCTGGCGCCGCCCATCCACATTTCGTGGCCGGTCATCGATTTGGTGCTGCTGATCAGGGGTTTGGAGTCCCCGAAAACCAGGCTGATCGACCGTGCCTCATTGCTGTCGCCTGCAGGTGTTGAGGTTGCGTGTGCGTTGATATAGTCAATTTCGGATGCCCGGATGCCTGCGTCACCGATTGCTTTCTGCATGGCGATACTCGGGCCCTCCACATTCGGCATGGAGATATGATCGCCGTTTGATGAGAATCCGTAACCGATCACCTCGCCGAGAATTGTTGCCCCGCGTTTGAGGGCCGATTCATAACTTTCGATGATCACGGTTGCGGCACCCCCGCTTGGGACCAGCCCGTCGCGGTCGCGGTCGAACGGGCGCGAGGCGCCGGCAGGGTCTGATTCCCTTGTGGAAAATGCATTCAGTGCGTCAAAGCTGGCAGTCGATTCGGGGTTGATCTCCTGGGCCCCCCCGCAGATGATCATGTCCTGCAGCCCCTGCTTGATCAGCAGGTAACCGATCCCGATGGCGTGCGACCCGCTTGCACAAGCGCCGCTGATGGTGAAGTTAACCCCCTTCAGCCTGAAGATGACGGAGAGGTTCATGGAAACGGTGGAATTCATCGACTGGAAAATATACCCCGAGCCGATCATCATGGTATCTTTTTTCTGCCGGAGGATATCGACAGATTCTACAACCGGAACGGCTGAACTGTCGTTCCCGAAAAGAATGCCGACCTCGTGCGTATCGAGAAAGGCCTGATCGATACCTGCATGACGGAGTGCTTCAAGTGTCGAAATGTAGGCGTACTCGCCCTGCACCGGCAACCCGACGCGCATCCTGCGGTCGAGGACCCCCTTTAGAACCGGTCGTTCGACCATCCCGGTAAGCCCGGAGCGGAACCCGAGGTCCTTCCTGGCCTGGTCAAAAATAATCCCCGAACGGCCATGGAAAAGAGAATCCCTTACTTCATCAAGATTCTTTCCGATCACCGAATAAATACCCATGCCTGTTATGACAACCCTGTGCATATGCTAGATGGTGAAATGGTAAAATGGCAAAATTGTAAAAAAATCTTAAATGGAAAATATTTAAATCCAAAATCGTAAATCCAAAATCGTAAATCGTAAATCGTAAATCGTAAATCAGGTATAAAGCCCCCCGTTCACGTTGATCACGGCGCCTGTCACATAGGAAGCCTGACGCGAAGCTAAAAATGAAACCACGGCGGCAACTTCCTCCGGGTTTCCAAATCGACCGGCCGGGATCATGGTCTTTAATTGTCCTTCATCAAGGTCGCTGGTCATGTCGGTCTTAATGAACCCCGGTGCGACGGCATTCACGGTTACGTTTTTCTTTGCCACCTCCTGCGCGAGCGCCTTCGTTGCTCCGATCACCCCGGCTTTCGCGGCCGAATAGTTGGCCTGGCCCGGCAAACCCTTCAATCCCGAAAGTGAAACAACGTTGATGATCCGTCCCCATCTTTTAAGAAGCATGTCCTTGAGCAGGAACCGCGTGACGTAGAGGAAACTGTGCAGGTTGGTGTTGATCACCTCGTTCCATTCCTCGTTTTTCATCCACATCAGCAGGGCATCTTTGCGGATTCCCGCATTGTTCACCACGACACTGATATATTCCCCTTCGTGGGCTGTCTGCCACTTGCCCAGGGCCCGTTCAACCTCCTCCTGCGAGGCGACATCGAACGGCATGAGTTCCCCGTCGGAGCCTTTTTCCCTGATCAGGGCGAGGGTGGTCTCAGCCTCGGCGAGGTTGTTGCGGTAATTGACCAGGATGTAAAAACCCATTTCAGCCAGGTTCAGGCTGACCGCCCTGCCAATTCCCCTGGATCCGCCTGTAACCAGTGCAAAATTCATATTTTTTTATTTACGATTTACGATATACGATATACGATTTCAGGTATGGACGACCGGATTCCGTTCCATTTACTGAAATCGGAATTCCGGGTTCAAAAATCGTAAATAAGTCAATCCGTGAGTGGAAATTTCGGTTTATTTTCAAGAATGTAATTGGCAATCTGCTGAATTTCCTTGTATTTCGTCGTGTCATCTGCAAATGCAGGTACGATTTTTCGCAGGTCCTGGAATTTTTTCCGGGAATATGCCGACATCTTCGTTTCCGTTTTCAGGAATTCGATGGCCTGCAGGATGGCGATCATGTGGATCGACAATACGATATAGGAATGGTCGATCACCCGTTTGGTCATCATGGCGGCGTTGGTCCCCATGCTGACGATATCCTGGTTGTCGTTGTTATTGGTGATGCTGTGGATCGACATGGGGAAACAGAGGGTCTGGTTTTCGGCAACCGTTGAAACAGCCGTGAACTGGAGCCCTTGCATGCCAAGGTTATAGCCGAGTTTTCCCAGGTTTACAAAGGGAGGCAGCTTCTGGTTCAGTTTGTCGTTCATCAGGTAATTCAACTGACGCTCGGCCAGCATTGAAAGTTTGGTTACCGCAATCTTAAGTTTATCCATCTCCAGGGCCACATAATCGCCATGAAAATTACCGCCATGGAATACATTTTTTGCATCGCTGTCGATGATGGGGTTGTCGTTCGTGGAATTCACCTCGTTGATCAGTACTTTTTCGGCATAGAGGATGGTATCGAGGATCGGGCCGAGTACCTGGGGAACGCAACGCAGGGAATAATATTCCTGGACTTTATGTGTGAACACCTCCACCTCTCCCGACTGGCCGTTGTAGAGGTGCTCGGCCCGCCGGCGGATCAGCTGGCTGTCGCTCAGGATGGAGCGCATCATGCGGGCCACCTGGTTCTGACCGTAATGGGTCTTAACGCGGTTCAGCCCGTCGGAAAAATGGTCGTCGTATGATTCCACGATTTCATTGATCATGGAAGAGGCGAGGACGGCCCAGTCGAGCAGGTTCTTGGCATGCACAAGGTTGATCATGCCGATACCGGTCATGGCGGAGGTGCCGTTGATCAGCGATAGCCCTTCCCGGATATGCATGGTGACAGGCGTGAGCTTCTCTTTTTCGAAAACTGCCGCAGTATCCTGGAGTTTGCCTTCATACCAGATTTCGCCCTCCCCGATGAGGTTGAGTGCGAGGTGGGCCAGCTGAACGAGGTCGCCGCTGGCTCCAACCCCGCCATGTTCGGGGATGTGAGGGTTGATATTTCGATTGATCAGTTCCTTGAGCAGATGGATTACCTCGACATGGATGCCCGATTTTGCCTGCATGAAGGTGTTCAGCCGTGCCAGCATGGTGGCTTTGGCATAAATTTCGGGAAGCGGGGTGCCGCAACCGGAACAATGGCTGCGGATGAGGTTATACTGGAGCTGAAGTTCGCTGTTTCCGTTTATTTTATATTGAGCCATCGGCCCGAGGCCGGTATTGATCCCATAAATGACTTTACCCTTGGCAAATTCTTTCAGAAATAAATAATTAGCCTCTACTTTTTCAACTGCCAGCGGGTCAAGTTCAATTTTTTCATCAAGGAAAAGAATCCTGTAGAAATCATCAGGTGTTAATTTCTGTATCCCAACGCGTATCATTGTTTCGATTGGTTTAGTCCTGTCTGCAATTATATTCGGAAATCAAATTTGCAAAGGTATAATTTATTTTGAAAATAATATTATCTTTGCACCCCGAAACGAAAGCCGACCATGCGTCCGAATCAGGGTTGCCCTTTGATTGGAATCCCAAATCGTACTTCGTCAATCGTCAATCGTAAATAACAAAGGCCCCGTAGCTCAACTGAATAGAGCATCTGACTACGGATCAGAAGGTTACAGGTTTGAATCCTGTCGGGGTCACCAGGAAATCAGCCACTTGCACGCTTTGTGTGAGTGGTTTTTTTATTATAACCTGTTCAACATTCAGTGATGACCATGAACTGCGGTCAAAGGATCTTGAAAAAAATGTACTGTCAAATTAGTACAAACCTTTTTACCCGTAAGTTTCTCAATAAAGGACAGTTTGGGACACATGATGAATCCACGAAGTTTTATAAGAGAAATATAAGTGAAAAATAAGGCAGACTCATCATGACTCACTGAAACTGGTATACAGTGATCAGAACTGCCTGATGCACCGGAAATTCAGATGCCAGCTTTTCCCGGTGATCCAGGATTGTCCAACCGGGTGATCCATCAGGACGATCCACGCGGCAGTATCGCTATATTCCGATGAACTCCAGTACCACTCGCTGGTGAGACCGAAGAGTTCCTTGTGCGCATGGATCGAATCCAGTTCGTCATGCGACGGCAGGAACCAGTCGCTGTAACCGTTGAGGTTGAGTGAACTGCAAACCCTGGCTGCAATATTAACCTGAGGGCAGATCGAATCAATGGCATGGGTGTTGGCCTTCCCCGTTCCAAAGTCTGTACCCTGCGCCAATGGCCCGATCAGGGTGCTGTCGCATCCCCAGGGTACGGAGTAATTACCCAGTTCATAATTCATGCAGGCATAACCGTGCTGGCCGGTTGAATCTATATTAAAGATGATCCCGCCCTGTGCTGCATCTCCAAGAAGGTAGGTCGAATAGGACAACCTCACCCAGGCAGTGCCATTGTAAACATATACCGCGTTGTTGCCTTTGGGTCCATGGGTTGTGACGAAAATGATCAATCCTGCAGTTGGTGACTGGGGGCGGTCGTTGAAATCCATTCTCGGTAAAAGCAAACCCTTGCCTGTTGAACGTATTTCAAGTTGTGCCGACGGGTCGGAAGTGCCGGCCCCGTTGCTGATCAGGACCTGTGCATGGAGGCTTACCGTGCAGCAAATAGCCATCCACAATAGTAATGCTGATATATTTCTGGTTTTCATATTCCATGTTTTATTTGTAAAGGTAATATACATTATTATGTTATCAATTACCTAACAGGTAAAAAATAACATGAAAGATTTCATGTTTATACCATTGTTAAACAGGGTCGGGGTATTGCTCCGCTGAAAAATAATACCCGGCTTCCGGATTACCATACCCGGAACAGGTGTTACCCGTGCCGGAGTTTTTATTTAACATGACATTTTATTAACATGTTGTGTCCGCATGGCCTACCATTGATTGCCTGCCAGCGAGATATAAAGTTTATTTTATCAAGTCTAAAGATGAAAATATGCATATGTTAGAATTTAATTTCACTTTTCTTCCCCGGTCCGGTGAAATTTATTTAACTTGCTGGCATTAAATCAGATGGTTCGTATCGCCAGGGAGCAGATAGCGGGAATGGAAGCGTGTATTAACCGTATCACCTGTAAATAGTATGGTTTCTGCATGTTCTTGTGATACCGGCAAAGCAAACCTTATTTTTCTAAAAAAAGAATCTGAAGTTTTTCGTTTTCGGATGATAATTTTTGTACTTTTACCTTAACTTTTTTATACGGTAATTTGGGGCTTGATATTGGAACATATTGCAGGGACGGGAACTATGCGGCTGCCACCAGGGTTGCCTCTTCCGGGTTTGACCAAAATGCATCAATGAACATGGAATTCCTGAGGAAGCCCTGGTCGCACATTATGCATTCCAGGTATCTTTTTAAAACAGCTTGTTTGCTGCTCTTAATTTCTGCTTTTTCCCTGAACACCGCTGCCCAGACTGCAATTCCCTCCAATGTTTGCTACGGGGCTCCCATCAACCTGTATTGTGGTGGGCTGACAGGTTGCGGTCTGCCGGGCTCAACCTACACCTGGAGTGACCTGGTGGGATGGAACTCAAATGACATGAACCCGGTTATAAACCCAGGGTCACCAGGATATCATGGGGGTACCTTTTATTTGTCAATCTCTTATTTGCCTACAGGGATGTCATCTGGTTTAGTTACTCTTAACCTCTTGCCTCCAATGACTGTGTTGATAAATACCACTGCCAGTATTGTTTGTGAAGGCTCTCCGGTAACCCTTACCGGAAGTGGTGCAAACACGTATACCTGGGATCACGGTGTTGTCGACGGGGTGCCTTTCATCCCTACCACCACCGCTACTTACACGGTGGTTGGCCTTGGGGATTACGGCTGCACCGATACCGCCCGGGTTACCGTGACCGTAAAACCATTGCCGACGGTAACTGCAAATGCGAATCATACCGAAGTATGTTCTGGTTCACCGGTAATCCTGACCGGGGGCGGAGCTCAGGCGTATGTTTGGGATCACGGAGTTACAGACGGCGTACCGTTCACACCGGCAATAACGAATACCTATACAGTATCCGGTACCGATGCAAATTCATGTTCCAACTCGGCACAGATTATGGTCACGGTGGATCCGATCTTACCGGTTTCAATTTCTGTCTGGCCATCTGTAAATCCTTTTTGTCCTGGTTCGCCAGTAATTTTCACTGCCTTTTCTACGAACGGCGGCACCTTGCCGGTCTACCAATGGAAGCTTAACGGTGCCAATGCCGGCACAAATTCATCAAACTATACCTATACTCCGGTCAACGGGGATATCGTTTCATGTATATTGACCGCTGATGTGTCATGCCCGGCTGGAAATCCGGCGACTTCGCCGCCGGTGACCATGTCTGTAAACCCGATCCTGCCAGTCAGCGTTTCCATATCTCCGGCGGCCAACCCCGTATGCGCCGGTACCCTGGTTACTTTTACTGCAACACCTGTCAACGGAGGATCAACACCAACTTTCCAGTGGAAGGTTAACGGTATCAATAAAGGCGGAGGAGGTACAAGTTACTCATATATACCCCTGAACGGTGATATTGTCTCCTGTGTGCTGAGTTCCAACGCACTCTGCACAACAGGCAACCCGGCTATTTCAGGACCGGTAACGATGGTCGTCAATCCTGTCCTCCCGGTCAGCATATCGGCTTCGGTTTCAGCAAATCCTGTTTGTGCCGGGACAACAGGTACCTTTACCGCAACTGCCGTTAATGGGGGAGCTACGCCAGTATACCAGTGGAGGGTCAACGGGGTCAATGCAGGATTCAATGCACCGGTCTTCAGTTATACCCCTTCAAATGGTGACATCGTAACCTGCGTCCTGACATCCAACGCGGTATGCCCTTCAGGAAATCCGGCGACCACAACGCCGATTACCATGACGGTAAACCCGCTTCTGCCGGTCAGCATCAGTGCCGCGTCATCCGCAAACCCCGTTTGTGCCGGTACTTCCGTGACATTTACGGCTACAACAGTGAATGGAGGTTCCGCACCGGTGTTTCAATGGAAAGTCAATGGCTTCAATGCGGGGACAAATAGTGCAACCTACACATACACACCGGTCAATGGTGATGTGATCACCTGCCGGATGACCTCCAACGCCATTTGCCCGACCGGGAACCCTGCCAGTTCTGCACCAATTACAATGACAGTAAACCCCATCCTGCCTGTCAGCATATCAACAGCACCTTCTGCTAACCCCGTTTGTGCCGGGAGCCTGGTCACATTTACGGCAGTACCCGTCAACGGGGGAGGCAGCCCCACATACCAGTGGAAGGTCAACGGAGCCAATGCCGGAACGAATTCCCCGGTTTATAGTTATACGCCGTTGAATGGCGATGTCGTTTCATGCGTGCTTAATTCCAGTGCTTTGTGTCCTTCAGGCAATCCTGCCGTTGCCGCGCCGATTACCATGAATGTTGTACCGTATGTACCTGTAAGCATTTCTGCTGCAGCCTCGGCAAACCCGGTTTGCGCCGGGACTCCCGTTACCTTTACTGCATCTGCTGTCAACGGGGGAAACATGCCGGGTTACCAGTGGAAAGTGAATGGCATCAATCACGGAACCAATTCGACGACATATACCTACATACCATTGAATGCCGATGTCATTCAGGTCGTACTGAGTTCATCCGTATTGTGTCCGACCGGTAATCCTGCATCCTCGGTGCCGATACTGATGACCGTAAACCCTGTTTTACCAGTCGGAATTTCTATTTTGCCATCCTCAGGTTCTGTCTGCGCAGGAACCGCGGTCACTTTTACGGCAACAACAACCAATGGGGGATTGTCCCCGGTTTACCAGTGGAAAGTTAACGGCGTGAACATCGGGC